>Ga0182015_10000322_pt1 | contig 68491 bp, 64 predicted proteins | sample 712P3MmetaG_FD_120478 | JGI IMG/M metagenome (GOLD analysis project Ga0182015, IMG submission 120478) | Permafrost microbial communities from Stordalen Mire, Sweden - 712P3M metaG | ecosystem: Environmental > Terrestrial > Soil > Wetlands > Permafrost | place: Sweden: Stordalen | collected...
GACCCGGTTCTGCAAGTTCCGCCGTCATGCCTGATCTGCTGAGCCGGTATTCCGGCTTCGCTCGGGAACGTCTGCCGGACGCTTCTGGTTATCGGCCAGGACTAATGACGGATGGAGACCCTTCATGTCTGACTATCGGAACCAGGATTTCAATTATCGGAGCCCCGAGGATCCCATGCGGCGCGACGCCAAATTCGATCCGGATGCGCGCGCCGCCAACGCCGCTTGGGGCTGGATCGCCGCCGCCGTGTTCCTGGTGGTCGTCCTGGCAGTCGCCTTCGGCATCGGACATCAGCCGGGGCAATTGGGAACCAACACGGCATCCAATGACGTAACGCCGCCGGCCGCGACACATATGGCCCCGCCGGCCAATATGTCGCCGTCGACCATAACCCCTGCGCCGACGACCACTCCGGCGCCCGCTATTACGCCTGCGCCCGGCACGCCTGCGCCCGGCACGCCGGCGCCGCAGGGCGGCAGCCAGTAGAGTAGTTGTGTTGTAACGCGAAGTTGTGAAGCGAGTACGGCCCCGGCTCTCGCCGGTGCCGTTTTTAACTATGCGAAGGCCGGATCGATCGGCACGCGGTAGCCGTTGGCGAGACGGTTGGTTTCGTTCGCCATGCCGACCACGGCCATCACTTCGCCGAACATCGCGTCGCTCATGCCGGCCTTGCGCGCCGCCGCCGTGTGGCTGGCGATGCAATAGCCGCAGCCGTTGGTGACGCTGACCGCGAGATAGATCATCTCCTTGGTCAGCGCATCGAGCGCGCCCGGCGCCATGATTTCCTTGATGCCGTGCCAGGTGCGATTGAGGGTCGCCGGATCGTTGGCGAGATATTTCCAAAAATTGTTGACGTCGTCGACCTGCCGCGTGCGCTTGATGTCATCGAACACGGCGCGCACTTGCGGCGAAGCATCGCGATATTCAATCGGCTTTGTTGTGCTCATGAGCGTCTCCTCGCTGCGGACCGGCAGTCGTGACCCCGATTGTGGCTGGCGCATCGACCGGGCACAATCCGCCCCACAACAAAGAGGGCGGAACACCATGCCGAAGACACCGGATTATTTCGCCGGCAAAACCATCATCATCACCGGCGCCGGCAGCGGCATCGGCCACGCCACCGCGCTGATCTTCGCGCGCGAAGGCGCCAATGTCGTCTGCGCCGACATCAATGAAAAAGCCGCGCGCGGCACCGCCGATGCGGTCAACGGCAAGGGCAGCCAAGCGCTCGCTTTGAAAGTTGACGTCACCTCGCGCGCGCAAGTCGACGACATGGTGCAGCGTGCCATCGACGCCTTCGGCAGCGTGCAGTTCCTGTTCAACTCGGCGGGCGCCGCGTTCCGCCGCGCCAAATTTTTGGAGATCGACGACGCGCTGATGGAGAAGACTTTCAATCTCAACGTCAACGGCACGCTCTACGGCATGCAGGCGGTGCTGACGCACATGCTCAAGAACAAGCTCGGCGTCATCGTCAATATGGCCAGCATGGCGCACCGGCGAGGCGGACCGGGCTCCTCGATCCATTACGCCGCGGCTAAAGGCGCGGTGGTGTCGATGACCATGGGCGTGGCGCGCGAATTCGCCAGCCAAGGCGTTCGCGCACTATCGATCTCGCCGGGCCCGGTGAAGACGCCGTTTCAAGACGCCGCGCAGTCCTCGCCCGAACTGGTGCAGCGCTTCCTCGATGACGTGCCGATGAAGCGCTTCGGCGAGCCCGAGGAGATCGGCGAGCTTGTGCTGTTCATGTGCTCGGACGCCTGCCCGTTCATGACAGCGGATACAGTCTATGTGAACGGCGGCGGCGGCTGGCGCTAATTTACGCGCCTCGCTCCTCGGCCATGGTCAGCATATCGCGCGTGCGCGTGACGCCGGCCGGGAAGGATTTGTCGAAATCGGCGATCAGCGCCTTGAACTCTTGCGATTTCATCGCGGCGTCGAGCTTTGCCGGGTCGGCGAATTGATAGACGGCGTAATGCACGCCGGCATCCGCCGTGCTCCAGAATCGCCAGCCCTTCTCCGCCTTGAAGTCGGCAAGTGCGCGCGGCAGGTGGTCGGTCGAATACCAATGATCGAATTTTTGCCGGAGCGCTTCTTCGACGACCGAACGCACCATGAAATAGGCTTTGGGCATGGTGTTTACTCACTCCCCTCTAATTCCTGCCGATTTGATGATCGGCCACCATTTCTCGATCTCCGCCTTATTGAACGCGGCGAGGCCGTCGGGCGTCTGCTGGTCGCGCGCGGCGACGTCGAGCCCGAGATCGTTGAGCCGGCCTCGCACCGCCGGATCGGCCAGCGCCTGCACCATGGCGATGTTGATCTTGGCGATGACGTCCGCCGGCGTGCCCTTGGGCGCGAACAGGCCGAACCAGCCCGACATATAGAAGCCGGGCACGCCGCCCTCGTCGGAGGTCGGAATGTCCGGTATCGCCTGCGAGCGTTGCGGCGACAGGTTCGCCAGCGCCTTGAGCGTGCCGGAACGCACCTGCGGCATCGACACCGCGGCCTGGAACACCGCCAGATCGACCTGGCCGGAGATCAGGTCGGTCAGCGCCGGACCGGCGCCGCGATAGGGCACGAGCAAAACCTGCGTGGCGGTGAGTTTTTGCAACAGGATCGCGCCGATCTGCCCCGATGCATTCTGGTTGACGAATTTGGCGTCGCCGGGATGCGCCTTCATCCACGCGACCAGCGTTTTCAGATCGTCGGCCGGAAACGTTTTTCGCGCGATGAGGAGCTGCGGGTTGACCGTCATCAGCCCGATCGGCGCGAAATCGGTCTGCAGATCGTAATTGAGATTGTAGATGATGCTGCCGACATGGGTGTCCCACTGGCCGATGTCGATGGTGTAGCCGTCCGGCGTGGCGCGCGCGACGCGCCCGACTCCGAGGCTGCCGCCGGCGCCGCCGACATTCTCGACGATGACCGCCTGGCCGAGGGATTGCCCCATCTTGTCCGCCATGATCCGCGCGGTGACATCGGTCGATCCGCCCGGCGGATACGGCACGATCAGCGTGATCGGGCGCGAGGGAAAAGTGTCGGCGTGGGCGGGGGCCAAGAAACCTAAAAAGGCGGCGAGAAGCAACAGCGCCAAGGCCGTGATGACATTTCGCATGATTTCCGCCCCGATCATTATTTTGTGCGGCGACATCTTACTGCGCCCCCTCCCCTTGCGGGAAAGAAAAAAATTGCGTCACGCGCGCGGTGTCGTTCTCGCGGCGCGAATGCGCGCGAGTTTTGCAAGCCGCCATGTCAAACAGCACCTCCTCTTCGTCACCATCGGGCATAGCCGTTCGAAGAACGGCGTCGCTTTGCTCGCCTATGACCCGGTGGTCCATACTGAGGTGCAGCCACGAAAGCCGAGCGGAAACTCTAAAACAGCTTCGCCGCCGCATGAATTGCCGGGTCGAGCCCGGCAATGACGAAGTAAGAAAGAACGAAACAAATAAGGGAAGCGGAACGCCGGCAGACGCAGTGTTTCATGTCCCGCGCGCAAGCGGCGCGCGGGTCGCGCCACGGAAAGGCGGCTTGCGCCGCCCTTCCGCTTGCGGGCGCGCTCGCCTGCCGGCGTTCCACCACGGCTCTCGCCAGAGGGACTCGTCATCCCCAAGGCTCAGCTTCAGGCCAGGCTTCCTGGGACGCGGTCTGAACGGGTGTTACCCGCCTTCGCCTGTCCCAGCCCAGGGGCGCCCCCCACCCCGGTCATAGTGCCGGGAAATTTAGCTGCATGCCCAACTTGCGAGCTATGCGCTTCACCTTTTGCAAATACGGTTGTTTTTCCTGCCAGCTTTCTCCATAGGCTTTGTGTCCAAGAAAATTGACCCTTGCTTCAAATGCAAAAGCGAGCATGACCAGACATGGCATGATCTTTAGTCCGATACCGTCGCCATTCTCTTTGATAAGATTTTCAATTTCCTGTTTCAGGAACCAAGCAGCATTTTGAAGCGTATTGTGAATATAGATGTGCGCGTTATCGCGTATCTTTACAGCGAACTCTTCCATGACCGGCTCCCCCTACACCGGCAAATTATCGTGCTTCCGCCCGGGCATCTCCACCGTTTTCCCCCGCAGCATCGCCAGCGCGCGGGCGATGCGGGGCCGCGTGGCATGCGGCATGATCACGTCGTCGATATAGCCGCGCTCGGCGGCGATGAAGGGCGACAAAAAGCGCTCCTCGTATTCCTTGGTGCGCGCGGCGATCTTGTCGGCGTCGCCGATGTCGGCGCGGAAGATGATCTCGACCGCCCCCTTGGCGCCCATCACCGCGACCTGCGCGGTCGGCCAGGCGTAGTTGATGTCGCCGCCGATGTGCTTCGACGCCATCACGTCGTAAGCGCCGCCGAACGCCTTCCTCGTAATCACGGTGACGAGCGGCACCGTGGCCTGCGAATAGGCGAACAGAAGTTTCGCGCCGTGCTTGATCAACCCGCCATATTCCTGCGCGGTGCCGGGCAAAAATCCCGGCACGTCGACGAAAGTGACGATCGGAATGTTGAAGGCGTCGCAGAAGCGCACGAAGCGCGCCGCCTTGCGGCTGGCGTCAGAGTCGAGCACGCCGGCGAGCACCATCGGCTGATTGGCGACAAAACCCACGGTGCGGCCGCCGATGCGGCCGAAGCCGATCACGATGTTGCGGGCGAAGGCTTCCGACAGTTCGAAGAAGTCGCCCTCGTCGACGACTTTTAGGATCAACTCCTTGATGTCATACGGTTTGTTCGGGTTGTCGGGCACGAGTGAGTCGAGGGACGGCTCGATGCGGTCGACCTCGTCGAATGACGGCCATTCCGGCACGCCGGCCCACCAATTCGCCGGCAGGAAATCGATCAGGCGGCGCATCTGCAGCAGCGTCTCGACGTCGTTGTCATAGGCGCCGTCGGCGATCGAACTTTTGGCCGCATGCACCGAGGCGCCGCCGAGTTCTTCGGCGGTGACGATCTCATTGGTCACCGTCTTCACCACGTCGGGCCCGGTGACGAACATGTAGCTGGTGTCGCGCACCATGAAGATGAAATCGGTCATGGCCGGCGAATAGACGTCGCCGCCGGCGCACGGGCCCATGATCACCGAAATCTGCGGAATGACGCCCGACGACAGCACGTTCCTCTTGAACACCTCGCCGTAGCCGCCGAGCGCCGCCACGCCCTCCTGGATGCGGGCCCCGCCGGCGTCGAACAGGCCGACGATCGGCGCGCGCGAGCGCATCGCCATGTCCTGGATCTTTATGATCTTCTGCGCGTGGGTTTCGGATAATGAGCCGCCGAACACGGTGAAATCCTTGGCGAAGGCGAACACGGTGCGGCCGTTCACGGTGCCGAAGCCGGTGACCACGCCGTCGCCGGCGATGTGCGCTTTCTCCATGCCGAAATCGGTCGAGCGGTGCTCGACGAACATGTCGAGCTCCTCGAACGAGCCGCGGTCCATCAACAGCTCGATGCGCTCGCGCGCGGTCAGCTTGCCGCGCTTGTGCTGCGCTTCGATGCGCGCATCGCCGCCGCCCTTGCGCGCGCTGACGCGGCGGTCTTCGAGCCTGTCGAGAATATCTTTCATGGGTACTCCGATCCCGCCTTTTGGCGGCCCCCGACCGGCCGGATTTGCTATGCCTGATTTCATAGCAAGATGGGGGCCAAGCGTCATCTCCCACTTCAAAACCGTCATCCTGAGGTGCGAGCCAACCGGTCCGGCCCGAAGCGGCCGGCCCGATGACAGGCTCCGCGAGCCTCGAAGGATGCACGGCCCGGGCCGTCGCCCTTCGAGGGCCGCTTCGCGGCCACCTCAGGGCGACGGGGACAAATGCCTACGACTTCGCCACTTCCTCGACCGCTTTGACGATGCCGGCGTAGCCGGTGCAGCGGCAGAGATGGCCGCTCAAGACCTCGCGGATCTCGGCGGCGGATGGATGCGGATTGCGGGCGAGATAGTCGGTGAACGACATCAGGATTCCCGGCGTGCAGAAGCCGCATTGCAAGGCGTGATTGTTGCGGAAGGCTTGCTGCAGCGGATTGAGCGCACCGTCCGGAGCGGCGAGCGATTCCACCGTGCGCAGTTCGCGGCCTTCGGCCTGCACCGCCAGCGTGAGGCAGGAGCGCGCGGCGACGCCGTCGATGAGCACGGTGCATGAGCCGCAAATGCCATGTTCGCAGCCGACATGGGTGCCGGTCGCGCCCAGCGCATGACGCAGGAAATCGCACAGCAGCGTGCGCGACTCGGCTTCGGCGGAAAGCTTGCGGCCGTTGAGCGTCAGCGCGATGCGCACTCGTTCGCCTCTGTTCACGCGGCGCATCGTTTGGCCTCCGCGATGACATGGGCTCCGAGATTGCGGAACAAATCGCGCCGCAGCGCCGCCGAGGCGTGCAGATCTTCATAGCCCTCAAGCTCTTGCGCCCATGCGCCGACGAAGCCCGCCGCATCGCCACTCATGCGGCGCACCATCGGCTTCCCGGCCATGCCGCCGACGCCGAGCCGCACGCCCTGCTCGTCAATCGCCGCCGCGACCGCGACGATGGCAAAATCGCCATGCCGCCGCGCCACTTCGTTAAAGGCGACGCCCTTCCCCGCCATGACGGGAAAACGCACCGCCGTGATCAGCTCGTCAGGCTCCCGCGCCGTCGTCAGCATGTCTTTCTGAAAGTCGCTTGCGGCAAGGACTCGCTCGCCACGCTGCGACCGCAGCACCACCGCACCGCCAAGCACGGCCAGCGCCAGCGGCAATTCCGAACTCGGATCGGCATGCGCAATCGAGCCGCACACCGTGCCCTTATTGCGGGTCTGGAAATGGCCGACGAACGGCAGTGCCGCGGCGACGAGCGGCAGCTTTTCCGCAAGCTTGGGCCACGCCATCACTGTGTTCTGCGTCACCGCGGCGCCGATCTCGATTGTCTCGCCGAGATCGCGGATGGAGTCGAGCGCGGCGATCCGCGAAATATCGATCAGCACGCCGGCATCGATCAGCCGCAGATTGAGCATCGGCACCAGCGATTGCCCGCCGGCCAGCACGCGCGCGTCGTCGCCATATTCGGCGAGCAGCGCCACCACCTCCTCGACCGTATCGGGCCGCGCGTAATCGAAGGGACGCGGTTTCATTTATTCTCTTCCAGCATGGCGTGGATGCGCCGCGGCGTCGCCGGAAGAATAATTTTCTCGACACCAAGCGCATCGGCGATCGCGTTTGCAATGCACGCGGGCGTGCTCATGCAATTGCCTTCGGCGAGGCCCTTGGCGCCGAGCGGAGTGAACGGCGACGGCGATTCATAATGTAGGATCTCGACCTCGGGGATTTCGCTCACCGTCGGCACCAGATAATCGGCAAAGGTACCGGAGAGGAACGCGCCTTCCTCGTTGTAGACAAATTCCTCGTACAGTGCCGCAGCGACGCCTTGCGCGAAGGCGCCGCGGATCTGGCCTTCCGCGATCATCGGATTCATGATGCGCCCGGCATCGTGCATGGTCACATAGCGGTCGATGCGGACCTGATAGCTGATCGGATCGATCTCGACGCCGCACATGTCGAAGATGAAGCCATAAGTCAGCGAGGTGTTGATGCGATCGTCGCTCGCCGGCGGCTCGAGCTCCGGCGGCGACCAAATGCCGGTCTCGCTCAAGGCCGGCGCCATGCCGTCGGGCAGCAGCACCGGCGACCAATGCGAAGTGGCGGCGACGCGGCCGAACGGCAGCGCATTATCGGGATTGTTGCGGCTGCGGATTTTGCCGCCGGCAAGCTCGACGTCGCCGGGCAAAACATTGAGCTGCTTGGCGCCGATCGCTTTGAGCTTGTCGCGCATCTGCACGGCGGCCATGTGGGCGGCAACCGCGGTGCCCGAGGCAAAACGGCTCGAATAGGTGCCGGCCGCGATCGACCATTGGTCCTTCGCGGTGTCCATTTCCAGCACGACTTCGATATCGTCGCTTTTCAGGCCGAGCTCATCGGCAACGATTTGCGCCAGCACGGTCTCGTGGCTTTGGCCCTGCACCGTGACGTCGGCGGTGACCGTGATGGCGCCGAGCGGATCAATATTCACCGTCGCCATCGACACCGCGCCGTTCTTCGGTCCGGCCTTCTCGCGGGCCGCCGCCGTCATCAGGGTCGAGAGATAGCCCATGTTCGACATCGCCGGCTCGACCACGACGGCAAAGCCGATGCCGTATTTGCGCCCCGCCGCGCGCGCCGCGTCGCGCCGGCGCTTGAGCTCGTCGAGCCGGCCGTCGCCGATCGCCATCGCCACAGCGCGCTGGTAGTCGCCGGAATCGTACAGCGCGCCGGCTGCGGCGCGGTACGGGAATTTCTCCGCCGGAATGAGATTGCGCCGGATCACATCGAGCGGATCGAGCTTCAGCTCGACCGCGATGCGCGCCATCAGCCGCTCCAGCGCCAGATAAAGCTGCGGGCCGCCGAAGCCGCGGATGAGGCTCGCCGGCATTTTGTTGGTGAGCACGACGCGGTTCTTCACCTCGACATTTTCGATGTCGTAAGCGCCCGTCACCGCGCCATGCATACGATAGAGCGGCCCCGGCATCGGCGCGCGCAAGAACGCGCCGTAATCCTCAAGCTGGTCGAGCTTGAGCCCGAGGATGCGGCCTTCGCTGCTGACCGCCGCTTCGATCTCGGTGACGCGGTTCGGGCCGGAGCTGGCGGCGACCAGATGCTCGATGCGGTCCTCCACCCATTTGACCGGACGGCCGGTGATTTTCGCGGCGAGCGCCATCAGCACGACATAGGGAAACACCGAAAGCTTTATGCCAAAACTGCCGCCGGAATCCGGCGGGATGCGCAGTCGCAGTTTCGGCCCGGCGACGCGCAACGCCCGCGCCATCACCGGATGCATGGAAAACGGGCCCTGGAAATTCGCCAGCACATCGTAGCTGCCCTTGGCCGGGTTGTGCTGCGCGACGACGACATAGCATTCGATCGGCGTGAAGGAGAGCCGCGGAAACTCCACCGTCATCCCGACGCGGCGATCGGCGCGGGCGAAAGCCGCCTTGGTATTGCCGTAGCGGAATTCGCGCACGGAGATTTCGTTGGTCTTGGCTTCCGGATGCAGCAGCGGCGCCGAACTCTCACAGGCCGCCAGCGGATCGATCACCGCTTCGAGCGGCGCATAGTCGATCTCAACCAGTTCGGCGCCGTCCTCCGCGATATAGCGGCTCTCCGCCACCACCAGCGCCACCGGCTCGCCGACATAGCGCACGCGCTCGACCGCCAGCGCCCATTGCAGCACCGGCACCTTGATGGCGGCAAGGAACGGATCGGACAGCTTGCGGACATCCTCGCCGGTGATGACAGCCCATACGCCCGCGTGCGCGAGCGCTTTCGCGGCGTCGATACTGACGATCTCGGCATGCGCGTGCGGGGAACGAACGACATGGGCGTGCAATGCGCCGGCCGGAATCGGCAGATCGTCGGCATAGCGGCCGCGGCCCGAGAGCAGCGCGGGGTCCTCCTTGCGCAGCATGGATTTGCCGAGCTGGCCTGACATGATTTCGCACGAACCTCCCGATCCATCTGTGTACATGCGCCACAGAATATTGTCAGCCGGGACGCAAGGGTGGCGCTCCGTGAACGCCTCAACTAACATCGCAATCGAGAGGAACTCATGGATCAGCCGTCACATAATTCCAGCGCCAACGGCTCCGGCATCGGCCAACCGGTGCGCCGCCGCGAGGATTTTCGGCTGGTCCGTGGCGGCGGCCGCTATACCGCGGATGAAAACCTGCCGGGCCAGGTTTACGCCGTCATGGTGCGCTCGCCGCACGCCCATGCGCGCATCCGGGCCATCGCGACCGACAAGGCCAAGGCAGCGCCCGGCGTGCTGGCGGTGCTGACCGGCGCCGATTTTCTCGCCGACGGGCTCAAGCCCATTCCGCACAAGCCATGGTCGCCGCATCCGGCGGAGGCAAAGCTGCACAACAAGGGCGGCGAGCCGCCGTTCGAAGCGCCGCATTTTCCATTGCCTACCGACAAAGCGCGATTTGTCGGCGAGGCGGTGGCCATGGTGGTCGCCGAGACCGTGCATGCAGCCAAGGACGCCGCCGAGCAGATCGAGATCGAGTACGAGGTTTTGCCAGCAGTCGTCGAGACCATCGCGGCGGCGCGGCAGGATGCACCCCATGTGCACGGCGGCACGACGAATGTCTGCTTCGATTCCGAGCTCGGCGACGCCGCGGCGACCGAAGTCGCGTTCGCGCGCGCCGCGCATGTGACGCGGTTCGAGACCTGGGTGCAGCGCGTGACCGGCGTGCCGATGGAGCCGCGCGCGGCGCTGGCCGATTTCGATATGGCGACCGGACGCTTCACCGTCTATGCCGGCAATGGCGGCGCGGTGCGGCTCAAAAGCGATCTCGCCACCGTACTTTGTGTGCCGCCGGAAAAAGTCCGCGTATTGATGCAGGACGTCGGCGGCAATTTCGGCACCCGCGGCATGATCTATCCCGAATTCGCAGCTGTCGCGTGGGCGGCGCGAAAACTCGGGCGCCCGGTCAAGTGGATCATCGAGCGCACCGAATCGTTCCTGAGCGACTATCAGGCGCGCGACCTTGCGGTGGAAGCCGAGCTTGCGCTCGACGCCAAGGGCAAATTCCTGGCGATGCGCGGCTCCAATCTCGGCAATCTCGGCGCCCACACCACCAATTTCGCGATGGTGCAGAAGGGCGTGCAGATGATGTCGAGCATCTATCGCATGCCGGCGGCGCATTTTCGCGCCCGCGCCACGCTCTCCAACACCTCGCCGACGCGGCCCTATCGCAGCGCCGGCCGCCCGGAAGTGATTTTCGTCATGGAGCGGCTGATCGATCTCGCCGCGCGCGACCATGGCTTCGATCGCGTCGCGCTGCGCCGCAAGAACCTGGTGACGGAAAAAGAGCTGCCGTACAAAAATCCGTTCGGCGTCGAATACGACAATGGCGATTATATCGGCGGCATGGATACGGCGCTCAAACTCGGCGACTGGGCCGGGTTCAAGAAGCGCCGAAAGGAAGCAAAAAAGCGCGGCAAATATCGCGGCATCGGCGTCGGCAATTACGTCGACATCTCGACCGGCGTGCCGCGCGAGAAAGCCGAGATCACGGTGAAGCCCGACAACACCGTCGAACTTGTCATCGGCATCGTGTCGCAGGGCCAAGGCCACGAGACGAGCTTTGCCCAGCTTGTCAACGAATGGCTCGGCGTGCCGATCGAATGCGTGCGCTTCGTCTCAGGTGACACCGATCGCGTCACCGTCGGCGGCGGCGCGCATTCCGGCCGCGGCATGCGGCTCGGTTCGATTGTGATCAAGAAATCGTCCGACGGCATCATCGAGAAAAGCATGCGCATCGCCGAGCATCTTCTCGAAACCGCAGCCGCCGACATCGAATTCAAGAACGGCCGCTTCGCCGTGAAGGGCACAAACCACGCGGTCGGAATTTTCGAGGTGGCGCGGGCCGCGGCGGAGCGCGCCGACCTTCCGGAAGATTTGCGCGGGCCTTTATACGCCTCCTGCGACGAAACCGTGCTCGATGCGAGCTATCCCTATGGCTCGCACGTCTGCGAGGTCGAGGTCGATGCCGACACCGGAAAAGTCACGCTGATCAATTACGTCGCGGTCGACGACGTCGGCCGCGCGATCAATCCGCTGATCATCCATGGCCAGGTCCACGGCGGCATCGCGCAGGGCATCGGCCAGGCGCTGCTCGAGCACGCCCATTACGATCCGGAGAGCGGGCAGATGCTCGCCGCTTCGTTCATGGACTACGCCATGCCGCGCGCCACCGATGTGGTGAACTACATAACGGAGATCAGCGAGGTGCCGTCGTCGACGCACCCGCTCGGCATCCGCCCGGCCGGCGAAGGCGGCACGGTGCCGGCGCTCGCCGTTATCATCAACGCGGTCGTGGACGCGCTTTGGGAGCTTGGCGTGCGCCACGTCGAAATGCCGGCGACGCCGGACCGGGTGTGGCGGGCTATTCAGGACGCGCGCGCGGCTAGACCATCTTAATTGCTTGCGTCCGCGACGGAGAGCACCTGCCGGATCCGGTCGCGCACCGCCTGCCGCTCCGTTTCACTCATGTCGGTGCGCAGCACCGTCTCATAGGCGATGCGCGCCGGACGCTCGAACACCATAAGCCGGGCGCCGAGCCACAGCGCCTCCTCGATCGAATGCGTGATGAAGATTGAGGTGGCCCCGGTCTGCCGCAACAGCTCGCGGAATTCTTCGCGCAGTGCATTGCCGGTGTGCTCGTCGAGCGCGCTGAACGGCTCGTCGCACAACAAAATGTCGGGCTTGCCCGCGAAAGCCCGCGCGATCGAGACGCGCTGGCGCATGCCGCCGGAAAGCGCATGCGGATAATCGTTTTCACGGCCGGATAGGCCGAGCCGCGCCAGCCACGACGCGGCGAGATCAAGACGCTCTTTCTGCGGCATCTTGTTGAGCTCGAGCCCGAGCGCGACGTTCTCGATCACGGTGCGCCACGGCATCAGCCGATCGCTCTGAAAGACAATGCCGATCTTGCCGCGAAACCAAGCGAAGTCGCCGTAGGGATCGTGACCCTGCACCGCGACACGGCCCTGCGACGGCCGAATCAGGCCCGAGATAAGATTAAATGTCGTCGACTTGCCGCAGCCCGTCCTGCCGAGAATAGCAACCAGCTCGCCGCGTCCGACCGCGAAGCTCAAATCGCGAATCGCTTCGAATACCGGTCCGCCGTCGAGACGCGGAAACGATTTGCTCACTCCTTCGAACAGGATTTCCGGTGTGCCGCTACCCATTGTCGTCATGCGCGGGCTTGGCCCGCGCATCCCGATTAACAGAACACAATGCTCTCGGTGTCGGGATTGCCGGGACAAGCCCGGCAATGACAAATGGCGCACTCACGATGCATGCTCGGCGAAGGCGCGATAGCCCAGCGCGCGCGTCTCGATCAGCGTGATGATCCCCTGCACGATGAGGACGAAAAGCACCAGCACAAGCGTCCAGGCAATGGCGCCGGCCATGTCGAAAACCTGTTGCTGCTGCAGGAGCTCATAACCCACGCCGCCGGTCGCCCCGACCAGCTCCGCGACCACGACCACGCGCGAGGCATTGCCCAGATTGACCTTCCATGCGGTCAGGATGCCGGGAAGCACGGTTGGCCAGATCAGCGTGCGCAACAGATCGAACCGCGTCGGGCGGAACGCAAGCGTCATTTCGAAAAGATCCTTCGACATGGCGCGGTAGGCGTCGAGCACCTGAAACGTGAAGCCGGGCAGCGTCGTCATCACCATGATGAAGAAGATGCGAAATTCGTTACCGCGAAACCAGATGATGGCGATCACGACCCAGGACAGCGCCGGGATACCCTGGTTGAAATTCAGCAGCGGATAGACGTATCGCTCGAACGCCGGCGAACGCGCCATCGGCACGGCGAGCAGCGTGCCGCACACGAAAGCCCCGGCCAAGCCGGCGAGAATGCGGGCGCTGGTCGCGAATATATCAAAAATGGAGTTCCACGACGTGAAGATCGCCACCAGACGCGCGGCGATTTCCGGAACCGACGGAAACAGGAAATGCGGGACGAACAACGAAACGATCTGCCAGACGATGGCAAGGCCGGCGAGCGCGACTACGCTTTCGTAACGAAAGCGGGTGAAAGCAAAAGTCCTGACGGCCGTGCGCGTGCGCGGCACGTCGCCGTCCGCGAGCGCCATCACTCCATCTCGCCGGTATAAATCGAGGAGGCGGGCGGCATGTCTTTGAGCAGTCCGACGTCAATTCCGGCCCGGTAGGTGGCCTCGATCTCCTTGCTGATCTTTCCGGCCGGCTGGATGTCGAGGGCGAGCCGCGAATTGTCCTGCATCAGGGCCGTCATCGCCTGCCGCTGGGCATCGTCCTTCAACGTCGCGACCAGAGGCGCCGCCGCCGCCGGATTCGCCGCCACCCAATCGGCGGCCTGCTTATAGGCGCGGTAGAGACCCGGGATGAGGTCGTGGTGTGCATCGATCCATTCTTGATGCGCCGCTACGCCGAGATAAGGGATCTGGCTGCCGCCGGTGAACGCATGCCAGACCTTTGCGATATTGAGGTCGATCGTATGAATGTCCGGCATGACGGCCTTCACCAATGTATAGGCTGGCTCCCATAGTTGTACTGCGTCGGCGCGCTCGGCCATGGCATAGCCGACAAGACCCGGCGGCGCCGTGTTGACCACTTGGAAGGAGTTGGGGTCGACGCCTTGTTGCTTCGCCAACCAGGCGAACATAGTGTAGTTCGTGGTGCCTTTTGCGGCCGCCAGCTGCTTGCCCGCCAGATCGGCGAGCGTCTTGATGTCGGGCCGGCTCGTCACCACCGTGCCCCAATAATCGAATAGATTGAACAGATAGCTCGTCTTGATGCCGCGTGTGGCGCCGAGACCGAGGATCATCACCGAGGCGCTGCCGCCGACCTGGAAGTCGCCGGCGTTGAATTCCGTCGCATAGGCATCCGGCGGACGTTCGATAAAGGTGATGTCGATGCCGTTGGCAATATCAAACTTCTGCTGCTTGATGATCGAGGGGAAGACCGCGCCGAGCGACGGCGGATTGAACACCACGATGGTGATCGGCGCGGGATCGGCGGCACAGGCCGGCTGCGCGATAAGGGCAGCCAGCGTGGCCGACGTCACTATTACGGCGGCAAATCTTCTCATGTCCCCTCCCCCTCCACGCCCGACTCCGGTCGCAAGCGCGCTCGCTTACAATTCGCAAGACATGGTGCTAGATAAGCTCAAGTCATTCAAGGCATGCGCGAGGATGGTGGCGAATTGTCTCGCCCGACAGGAGCGGATTTGACCGTGCAACCTGACGACCTCCGCAGCCGCGAATTTCGAAACATCCTACTGATCAAATTATCGGCCATGGGCGACGTCGTACACACGTTTCCCGTGCTGAACAAGCTACGGCGCCGCTATCCCAAAGCGCGGATCGATTGGCTGGTGACGCCGGCCCTGGCCGAGCTGTTGCGGCACAATCCAGCCATCACCGATGTCGTCGAATTTTTCCGCGATGAATGGGCGAGGCCATGGCGATTGGCGCCGTTCGTGAGCACGGCGCGGTTCATCGCCACGCTGCGCGCCGCCGAATACGACCTCGTGGTCGATCTGCAAGGGCAATTGCGCAGCGCCGTCTTTGCCTTCGCGTCCGGCGCGCCGGTGCGGATCGGTTTCGACAAGCCGCGCGCAGCGGTGTGGAAGGCATTGCCGCGAAAAATCCCGGACGAAGCGAAGAAGCACGCCTGGCAGGGCGCGCGCGAAGGAAGCTGGCTCGCCTACACGCACCACCTTCAAGTGCCGACGCTCGATGTCCACCCGGTCGAGCGCTACCTCGGCGTCGGGCCGATGCTCGGTCTCGACGACGACGCCCCCGATTTTTCATTTCCGATCCCGCCGGAGGCGACGACCCGCATCGATGCGTTGCTGGACTATTACGACATCGCCAAGACAAAACTCGTCGTGATCGCGCCGGGGACGAATTGGGAAACCAAGCAGTGGCGCGGCGACGGCTTCGCCGAGGTGGCGCGGCATTTTCTGAAAAATAGCTGCGCCGTGGCCCTGATCGGCTCGGACCGCGAGCGCGAGACGTGTGAGGCGGTGGCGCGGCTTGCTCCTGGCGCGGTCAATCTCGCCGGCGAAACCACGCTCAGCGAGCTTGCCGCGCTCATCTGCCGCGCCAGCATCTGCGTGACCAACGATTCCGGCCCGATGCATCTCGCGGTCGCGCTCGACCGTCCGGTAGTGAGCGTATTCGGGCCGACCGATCCGATCTGGGCGGGCCCCTATCGCCGCAACGGCGCGGTGCTGCGCGTCGATCTGCCGTGCTCGCCTTGCTACCTGCGCCGGCTCAGCGAATGCCCGCACGGCCACGCCTGCATGAAGGACGTCAGCGCGGGAGCGGTGATCGAGCGCGCCGACGGCATCCTCGCCAAGCAGCCCGCGCGTCCAAAAATCGCCGCGCCGCCCGTGAGCCAGCGATAAATAATGAGAGCGTGGACGCGCCTCCGATAAAGGCAAGGTCGCAAACGCCGGTGGCGTCAATGATCGCGTTGCCGTCGTCGTCGTGATCGCCGTTGTGATCGTGATACCTGACTTGGGGGATGAGCCCTGTCGCGCTCGGCGAGGCCCCAGTAACACATGGGATATTGTGCATTGCAGCGTTGTTTAGTCCGCATGGAGCAATGGAGACGGCAATTCCCTGCGGTCATTCCATGATTTACCCAAATGCGGGTATGCCGGTCGCGGTTACCGCACAGCAGCGAAGGGGACCTCGCAGACATCGATTTTAAGCCCAAGCTATTTTTCTTCGATAACGACTTGTGGGAAACGACCGCCAAGCTCAAGGCTCAAGCCGAACAACAGGTCATCGGGCAACAATCCTACGGCGAAGCGCTGAGCGTCGTCCTGGCGCATGAGCTCGTGCGGCTCAACAACGGGACCGTCGGCGGTCATCACAATATTCGCGGCGGACTCGCCGGTTGGCAGAGGATTCGCGTGAGAGATTACATCGAGGAGCATCTCGACGATGATATTTCCTTGGCGACGTTGGCGGAGCTTGCCCACCTGAGTCCATTTCATTTTGCGCGAGCTTTCAAGCAAAGCTTCGAGTTGCCGCCGCACCGGTATCTGACGGCGCGCCGTATCGAGATCGCCAAAAAGCTGTTGGGCCAGTCTGACCTGGCCGTCACGCAAATCGGACTTGATGTCGGCTTCCGCGATACCAGTTCTTTTAGCTCGGCGTTTCGCAGGGAGACGGGAGTTACGCCAACTGATTTTCGCCGCGCCGTCGCCTGACGTTTTGATTGAGTCAGGCACCAGGACGCGAATGCCGACAATTTCTTTTCTGAAGTGATCGCGCGGCCAGCCCTTGTTCGGAAAGCATCGCTGCTCCTGCCCCGTCGAACAACGTGGTTACCTGCAGGTTATTGCGCAAGACTCACCCAATTGCCGCAACACCAGCCAAGCAGTCCCTTCCTCAGCACGCTAGGTAGCTACCTGTATTCCCGAGAAACCGTCTTCCGCTCGGCGAAGAGAATCGAAAGTCTGGAAGATTTGTAACTTCGAACACAGGAGAAGGGCTATGAAGAAGCTCATCACGATTGTTATTCTCGCCGCTACCGTCATCGCATCGCCGGCGTTCGCCATGTACGATCCGGGTCCGACGACTGGAAGCGCATCGAACCAGGCGGAGCACGCGCTCGGCCACTACTAGAACTCCTAATTCACCGACGTGCCAAAGAAAACGGGGCGCGCTTCAGCTCGCCCTGTTTTCTCTCGGTGATTTTGATTATCGTCGTCTTGCTCGCCGTCTTGGGCAGCATGGCCCTTGCGGCTCAGGACAGGTTCACGCTGAAAGTGCCAAACGGGCTCGCGTTTTCCGACTTCAGGGGATATGACACTTGGCAGGATGTCAGTCAGTCAGACCGAAACTAGCCTGAAGGTGATCGCGGCGAATGACGCGATGATAAACGCGTATAGGCAAGGCATTCCCGGCAATCACCAGCTTTTTCCCGAAGGCTCCAAGATTGTGAAGATCGAGTGGCTCTCAAAAAGGAACCCCGAGTCGCCCTATTTCGTGACACCCTGAAATCGGTTTCGTTCGTCGAAAAAGATACCAAAAGATTCCCGGACACGCACGGATGGGCGTACGCCCAGTTTCTTTATGACGCCGCCTCCGACACGTTTAAGCCCAATGGGGACGACGCTAAATGCGGTTACGCGTGCCATACGACCGTGGCGGCGAAAGATTACATTTTCACGGCATATCCCCAGAGGTGAACGGGGAAGGATCGGTCCGCATTCGGACCGATGGCAAGGAAACACGCCCGGCTCCATGAGAGCGGGCCGCCAACGCTCCGCAGTGGTCGTGCCGCCGGCCGGCCGGACCAATCTTTGCCGAGCGGACCCCGCCTTACGAGTTACGCCCTACTGCCAATATGGCGGATAGCCTGAACTCTTCTCTTCCGCCGCCAGCAGCCGCAACATCGCCGGCCATTCCAGCACGCCGTAGGGCCGGCGCGCGCCGGGCTGATAGAGATGCGCCGTGTGCGCGAGGACGTTCTCGCCCGGCATCGTCAGCTCGGTTCGCGCCGCCATGGCGTCGACCTGCGAGCGGCACGACATTTCGAGCTGATACATCGTATTGAGCGCCTGCTGGACGGTGGCGCCGCAGGTGAGCAGCCCGTGATTGCGCATGATCAGCGAATCGTGCGGCCCAAGGTCTTGCACGATCCGCACGCGCTCGTCGGTGTCGATCGCCGGCCCTTCGTAGTCGTGATAGCCGATATGGCCGACGAAACGGATCGAGGTTTGCGACAGCGGCAGGAGCCCGCATTGCATCGCCGCCACCGCCATGCCGGCGCGCGTATGCGTGTGCAGCACGCAGGCGACGTCCGGCCGCGCCTTGTGGATGGCGCCATGGATCACATAGCCGGAGACGTTGATGCCGTAATCGGTGTCGGGTTTGGCGATGATGTTGCCCTCGGCATCGATCTTCACCAGGCTCGACGCCGTGATCTCCTTGTAGAGGAGACCGTAAAGATTGATCAGGAGATGCTCGGTGCCGGGAATGCGCGCCGTAATGTGGTTGTAGATGAGATCGGTCATCTCATAGGCGTCGACCAGCCGATAACAGGCGGCCAAGTCGAGCCTCGCCTGCCACTCTTGCGCCGAGACCTCGTTGCGGATTGACTTGAAGTCTGTCGAGTAATTCACGGGCTTTCCTCCTTTCCCAAGCATAGCGCCGCGGATTGGCCCTGTCAGTCGGGAAGTCGGGGCAGCTCAGAAGTCACTTTAAAAGCGGGCTGGTAACAATGCCGGGCAAGATCGCCGATATCCTGCGTAATCACGTGACAGAAAAGCTCGCGCGCGGCGAGGTGGTCGCCTCGATGACGGTGCGGCTGGTGCGTGGCATCGAAATCGCGCGCATCGCCAAGACCGCCGGCTTCGAGAGCCTCTATGTCGATATGGAACATGCGAGCTTCTCGCTCGAAACCACCGGGCAAATCTGCATGGCCGCGCTCGAGGCCGGCATCACGCCGTTCGTGCGCGTGCCCGGTGTCGCCGAAGTATCGCGCGTACTGGATGCAGGCGCGCTCGGGATCATCGCGCCGCATGTCCGGTCGGCCGCCGAAGCGCGCGACTATGTCAGGGCGGCGAAATTTCCGCCGCTCGGCGAGCGCTCGGCGGCCGGTCCCCTGCCCCATCTGCACTATCGCTCGTTTCCGGCCGCCGAAGCCGACGCCGCGCTCAATGCCGCAACCACGCTGATGGTGCAATTCGAGAGCGACGAAGCGCTGGCAAATGCGGACGAGATCGCCGCGGTCGAGGGCGTCGATATGGTGATGATCGGCTCGAACGATTTTCTCGCCGATTGCGGTCTGACCGGCCAATACGAGCATGCGCGCCTGCGCGAGGCCTATGCCAAGACCATCGCCGCCTGCCGCAAGTACGGCAAGCATGTCGGCGTCGGCGGGCTGGCGTCGCGCCCGCAGCTCGCCGCCGAATTCGTCCGCATGGGCGCGCGCTATGTCTCGACCGGCACCGATCTCGGCTTTCTCCTTGCGGCTTGCACCGCCAAGGCCATGGAAGTGCGGGAGATGAGCCCGCAATGACGGCCGGCGAGAATTGCTCTAAAACCACGCGCAAGAAGATTGTGGGAGGAGCGCCGATGGCGAAGCTACGCGAAGCGTCCGTCATTATCCTGGGGCTAATTTTCGGGCTGTCGGGATTGGCCGCTCCCGCCGCCGCGGACGATTATCCGTCGCGGACCATCCGGCTGATCATTCCGTTTCCACCCGGAGGCAGCAATGACGTGGTCGGGCGCATCATCGCCAACCAGCTCGGTCAAAAACTCGGCCAATCGGTTTTTGTCGACAATCGCGCCGGCGCCGGTGGTGTCGTGGGCACCGACCTGGCGGCGAAATCCGCGCCCGACGGCTATACGCTTTTGGTGATTTCCGTCGCCCACGCCGTCGATCCCTGGATCTACAAAGAGCCGTACGATCCGATCAAGGATTTCGTACCCGTAGGCATTCTCGGCACCGGAACGAATGTGCTGACCGTCAATCCGAAAGTGCCGATACATTCGGTGCAGGAATTGCTCGATTTCGCCAAGGACAAGCCGGGCTTCCTCAACTACGCGTCCGCGGGGATCGGCAGTTTCCAAAATCTGAGCGGTGAATTGTTCAAGCTGATGGCGGGCGTCGACATCGTGCACGTGCCGTATAAGGGCGGCGGACCGGCGATGCTCGCCGTCATTGCCGGTGAAGACCAGATTATGTTCTCATCGATCGTGCAAACGGTCCCGCAAATCCAATCGGATCAATTGCGCGCGCTGGCGACCGGCGGCGCCCAGCGCAGCCCCATTCTGTCCGACCTGCCCACCATCGCCGAGGCTGGCGTGCCGGGCTATGTGGCGTCCGATTGGTGGGGCATCCTCGCTCCCGCCGGCACGCCGGCCCCGATCGTCGACAAGCTGCATGCCGCCATCGACGATGTGTTGCAGTCGGCGGACACCAAGAAATACATGGATCAACAGGGCGCCACGCCGCTGTCCATGAGCTCAGCCGACTTCGGAAAATATATCCAATCCGAAATCGCCAAGTGGGGACCGGTGGTGCAAAAAGCCGGCATGAAGGCGGAGTGAGCAAACGGTGAGCCGTCATCCTGAGGTGCGAGCGCAGCGAGCCTCGAAGGACGACGGCGCCAGCGCCTCGGCCGCATCCTCGAGGCCTGCCTACGGCGGGCACCTCAGAATGACGGTGAACGTATGACGGCATCATCATGAATCGTTTCACCTATCGCTCCGACCCCGTCCGCATCGTCTTCGGCGCCGGCGCCATCACGGCGCTGCGCGCGGAAGCCGAGCACCACAACATGTCGCGGCTCTTGGTGCTGTGCTCGAAAACGCGCGCCAATTTCGCGCGCCGCGTAACGGCCGCGGTCGCGGATCGCATCGTCGGTTTCTGCGACACCGCGGGGCAGACCATGCCGCAAGACGCCTTCGACCGCATCACAGCCGACATCAAGCGGCTCAGCGCCGACGGCTTCATCGTGGTCGGCGGCGGCTCGCCGATCGGTCTCGCCAAGGCCGCCGCCGCGACGACCAAAATCCCCTATATCGCCGTCGTCACCACCTATTCCGGTTCGGAGATGGCGGCCCGATGGTATATCGGCGTTGCCGACAATCGCGTCTCCGGCGATGGCGCCGCGGCGCTGCCGGCAACCACCATCTACGATCCCGAGCTCACGCTCGATCTTCCCGCGCCCGTGTCGGCGGCTAGCGGCATGAACGCGATGGCGCATGCGGTCGAGAGCCTCTACGGCATCGACACCAATCCGGTGGTCCAAGCCATGGCCGAGGAAGCCGTCCGTCTGCTCGGATCGAGCCTGCCGCGCGTCGTGCAAAATCCGCGCGATCTCGCCGCGCGCACCGACGCGCTCTACGGCGCTTGGCTCGCCGCGAACTTCCGCGCCAAAGTCGGCCTCGAACATGCCGTCGCGCAACGGGTGCGGCAATGGTTCAATCTCGATCATGCCCAGACCCACGCCATCGCCACGCCCTACGCGATCGGCTTTAATGCCGCCGCCGCGCCCGAGGCGATGGATCGGATCAAGCGCGCGCTCGGCTCAGGCGACGCGGCGCGCGGGCTTTACGATCTCAATGTCCGCATCGGCCTGCCGACCGGGCTGAAGGACATCGGCATGCGTGAAGCCGATATCGGCAAAGCCGTCGAGCTTGTCGGCGCGGCGAAGATCGCGCACCCGAAGCTTGTGACCAAGGCGGACCTCGCGAACATCATCACCCAGGCCTACGCGGGCGCACCGCCGCGTTTCTGAAATATGCGATCATGAAAACCGCAACCGCCGGCTCGGGAATGAAGTGGGTCGGCCGCGCGATACGGCGGTTGGAAGACCCCGCGCTGGTGACCGGCCGTGGCCGGTTCACCGCCGATCTTGCCGCCGCTCACTCCGTTCGCTTTGTTCGCAGCCAGGTCGCCTCCGGCCGCATCGTCCGGATCAGCGCGGCGGAGGGCGCGATGCTGATTACGGCGGTCGATCTCACCGGCGTGCGGCCAATCCGGCCGATGCTGCACAAGTTCAATTATCAGCCGATCGAGCAGCCGATCCTGGCAAAAGACGTCGTGCGCTTTGTCGGCGAGCCGATCGCCGCGGTTTTTGCGCCGACCGGCGCCGAAGCCGAGGACATCGCGGATCAGGTCGAGGTCGAGATTGCCGAATTGCCGCCGGTCGTCGACATGCGCGCGGCGCTTTCGCCGGACGCACCGCGCGTGCACGACACCGCCAATGTCGTGGTCGAAGGCCACGCCAGAACCGCCGGTTTCGATGCGGCGTTTGCCAATGCGCACCGGCGCGTCAGGGTGAATGCGCGCTCGCACCGCCAGAACGCAACGCCGCTTGAGGCGCGCGCGGCGCATGCGGCATTCGATCCGGCATCCGGCCGCACCACGCTGACCTGCACCACGCAGATGCCGCACCTGACGCGCACGGCGATCGCCGACCTTCTTGGATTTCCAGAATCAGATTTGCGCGTTGTGGCGCCCGACGTCGGCGGCGGCTTCGGCCAGAAAATGTCGCTGCCGACCGAATATGTCTTGCTGGTGTGGCTGGCGAGGAAGCTGCGCGAGAGCGTGGCCTGGAGCGAGGACCGGCGCGAGAATCTCATTGCCGCTTTCCATAGCCGCGACCAGCATATCGAGCTCGAAGGCGCGTTCGATGCCAACGGCAAGCTGGTCGCGCTTGCAGGCGACGTCGTCGCCAATATCGGCGCCTATTCGTGCTTTCCGACGACGTGTGGCGTCGAGCCGTTGATGGCCATGGCGGAATTGCCCGGCCCCTACGACGTGCAAGCCTATTCATGCCGCGCGCGCGGCGTGACGACGAATACCTGCACCATGGCGCCCTATCGCGGCGTGTCGCGCCCCGTCATTACCTTCGCCATCGAACGGCTGATGGATAAAGCCGCCGCCGCTTTCGCGCTAAGCCCGGTCGAAATCCGCAGGCGCAATTTGATCGCGCAATTCCCCTACACGTCCGCGACCGGTCTGGTGTTCGACGAGGGGAGCTATCTCGAAACGCTCGAGAAAGCGGCTACCCATGTCGATCTGCCGGCATTTCGCGCGCGGCAAGGCGAAGCACGCACGCGCGGCTGTTTTCTCGGTATCGGCTTTGCGACTTTCTCCGAGCGCACCGGCTACGGCAGCGCGGCCTTCGCCGCGCGCGGCATGGAGATCACGCCGGGCTGGGAGACCGTCGAAGTCGTCATGGATCCGTCCGGTTTGGTTGAAGCGCGCATCGGCGCCAGCCCGCACGGCCAAGGCCTTGAGACCACGCTGGCGCAGCTCGTCGCCGACGAGGTCGGCGTTGCGCCGCATCAGGTACGCGTGGTGCACGGCGACACCGATCGCGCGCCCTATGGCTGGGGCACTTTCGCCAGCCGGTCGCTGGTGATCTCCGGCGGAGCAGCCCTGTTGGCGGCGCGAAAAATCCGCGACAAGCTTCTCACCATCGCCAGTCATGAACTTGAAGCCGCGCCCGGCGACATCGTGCTGGAGAACGGCAGCGCCAAAGTGTCCGGCACCGACCGCGTGGTAACGATCGCAACACTCGCCCGCGCCGCCTATCATCAGACGCACCGCTTCAAGGGCGAGATCACGCCGGGATTGAACGAAAGCGCGTATTACGATCCGCCCGGGACGTTCTCCAATGCCTGCCACGTCGCTATCGTCGAGGTCGATGTGGAGACCGGCCGCGTCACCGTCGAGAAATTTCTCGCCGTGGAGGATGCCGGCCGGATCATCAATCCGATGATCGCCGAGGGCCAAGTCCACGGCGGCATCGCGCAAGGCTTAGGCAACGCGCTGTTCGAGGAAATCGTCTACGACACGCTCGGCAACATCCAGACCGCGACGCTCGCCGATTACTTGCCGCCGACGAGCGGCGAAATTCCGCCGATCGAATTGCACCATATCGAAACGCCGGCGGCGTCTTCCGTCACCGGCGCCAAAGGCTTGGGCGAAGGCGGCGCGATCGGCGCACCGGCCGCGATCATCAATGCCGTCAACGATGCGCTCGCGCCGTTTGGCGTCTCGATCGACGAAATCCCGGCAACGCCGCAGCGCATCCGGGCGGCGCTGCGTGCCAGGAATCAGGAATCAGGAGTCAGGAATCAGGAGTCAAGGATCAGGAACAAAGACAGCGTTCTTGATGCCTGATCGCTGATTGCCGATCCCTGATTACTGGTGCTCCCTCGCGGAGACGATCGCCAAATAAAGATAAATGCCAAGCAGCGTCATCTCGACGAACACGATGAATATGCTGCCGCCATAGACTTGCGGAAAAAACACCTCCACCGCCGCCATGGAAACGACGGAGGTGAGCCACACCACCGCGCCCCACGCGGCGGCAAGCCAAAGCCCGACCGCGGCCACGAGATCGAGGACCGCAAAAAACACCGTCGAGGTCTGCCAGGCGATGGTATGCGCCTGAAAGCCGCCATCGGCGCCCGCGCCGATGCCTAAGACCTGAGCCCAATGATGGAGACCTTTGATCAGTGACACGCCGGCCATAATGCGCAGAAACAGGACGAGATATTCTGTCCAAGTACCTCGCTTTGAAGCCTTTTCCACCCGCACGGGTTCGAGTATGTCGCTCGGCCGGGTCGGTCGCCTTTGCGGTTGATCGCTCATGATGGACGGACCGATAGAGGGCCCCCAATAGCCCGTCAACGCTACCGATGGGCTGCCCGCCGGGCGCCAAATTCGCCGGGCGCACTTAGTGGCGGCTTAGGCATGGAGGGGATAAAAGGGGGACACAACAACTGCGCGAACGGAGCGTACTGATGGCGATCAAATTCGGCCGCCCCCTCGAACGGAGCCGGCTAGCGCCGGTGGAGGCCGAGGCGCCGGCACAACGGCTCGATCTGGCGATCCGTCCGCGCCGCAACCGCCGCGCCGAATGGTCCCGGCGCCTGGTGCGCGAAAACGTGCTCACGACGGACGACCTGATCTGGCCCCTGTTCCTGGTTGACGGCACCAAAGTGCGGGCGCCGATCGATTCCATGCCCGGTGTCGAGCGTCTTTCGGTCGACGAGGCGGTACGCGCCGCCGAGCGGGCCGCCAAGCTCACCATCCCCTGCCTGGCGCTGTTTCCCTACACCGACCCCGGCCGGCGCGACGATGCCGGCTCCGAAGCGCTCAATCCCGATAACCTCGTCTGCCGCGCCATCCGCGACATCAAAAAGGAAGTGCCGGAAATCGGCGTGCTCTGCGACGTGGCGCTCGACCCCTATACCAGCCACGGCCACGACGGGCTCCTGCGTGACGGCGTCATTCTCAACGACGAGACCGTCGGTGTTTTGGTCCGGCAGGCTGTGGTCGAGGCCGAAGCGGGCTGCGACATCATCGCGCCTTCGGACATGATGGATGGCCGGGTCGGCGCCATCCGCTCGGGGCTCGATGCAGCGGGCTTTGCCGACGTGCAGATCATGGCCTATGCGGCCAAATACGCATCCGCGTTCTACGGGCCGTTCCGCGATGCCGTCGGCTCCAGCGCCACGCTCGTCGGCGACAAACGCACCTACCAGATGGATCCGGGCAATACGGACGAGGCGCTGCGCGAGGTGGAACTGGACATTGCCGAGGGCGCCGACATGGTCATGGTCAAGCCGGGCCTCCCCTATCTCGACATCCTGCAACGGGTCAAAGACACTTTCGGGATGCCGACCTTCGCCTACCAAGTCTCCGGCGAATATGCGATGATCATGGCCGCCGCGGGGAATGGCTGGCTCGACGGTGACAAGGCTATGACCGAGAGCTTGATCGCGTTCAAGCGGGCGGGAGCGGACGGGGTACTGACCTATTTTGCCGCAAGAGTTGCGGAGAAACTGAAGGCGGGCGTTATCTGAAAACGTGCGCCACCTAACAAGCCGACCCCGCCGGAATGTAAGTACGAGGCGGACGTGATGCGTGATTACGACGATGATAATATCCGGCTCTACACGCCGGTTCTGCAGCGGATCATCATCCTGGTGGCGGTCATCATCGCCGTGCCGGTTGTGATGTGGACCATCACCACATTCGTGCGCAGTTATGTCGCGCCGCCGAGGGCGCCGATATTTCAGCCGATGGCGGCGACCCCGCCGTCGGACACTACCGCCGCAGTTCCAGACGCGGCACCGGCGTCACAGCAAGCCCAGGCTGCCGCGCCTGCGCCCGTGGCCGCAGCGCCACCCGCTGGTGATCAATCGCAGCCCGCCGCCGTAACCGCGCCCGCTGCCGCGCCGCAGCTTGCGGTCGCCGCGCCGCCGGCAACGGCTGTCCCGGCTCCCGTGGCTGTTCAGCCAACGCCAGCCGCGCCGATTACGGCCCTCTCGATGGCTCCGCCCGCTCCTGCGGCTCCCGTCGCGTCCGCGATGTCCGCATCCGCAACGCAGGATTCCACCGACAAGAGTGACAAGGCTGTCGCGCCGGCGGTGCCGGATAATTCCGTTCCGTGGCCCAGTCCGCCGGCAAACACCGCCTCGGCCGCCGGATCGGCATCTGCCGGGCAGGACCAGCTGGCTTCAACCGATAACGGCGACGCGGGGCTGCCTGCCGCCGATCCGATCGCCGGACCGATTCCGCTACCCCGCCATCGGCCAAATGTCTTTGCCATGGCTGAAACCGGCGCCGTGCCGCTGCCGCGCGCCCGCCCGGTATCCGCTCCCGATGTGGCGCCCACGACGTCGAACGACGTCACGCCCTATGACTCCGGGATGCAGCATTATTAGCCGCCAGCCTTCGATCTCGCGCGAATGCCTAGCCGCTTTGTGAGGTCACCAAAAATATCGGATGGTACCGGTGCCGGCGTAAGTCTGCGCATTGCCGGCGAACTCGCCGTCGAATTTGGCTTCCACCGACCAGTTGGCGCTGAGCCGCAGTTCCGCGCCGGCCGACGTCAGCGCGGAATTGGCGGCCATGCCCGCGCCGCTGACGACGAAGTTCGCACCGGGCAGCGTTTGGAACGTGGCGGTCAGGGCGGGATTGCTCACCCAATCATGCGCCCAGGCAAGCCGCGCGCCCAAAATCAACGGCATATTGTCGACGACTTGGAGATTGTCGAAGCGCGCGCCGAGTTCGCTGCGCGCATCGGTCGCGCTCATCGCGGCATAGGACAGCCCGAAGCCGCCACCGCTCAGATCGGTCTCGCTGTAGCTCGGCGTGTGAAAGAGCTGCGCCTGCAATGCCACGTAAGGCGCGACGCCGATCGTGGCCGTGCCGTAACGATAACCGCCTTCGACGCGCGCGCCGTAGCTTTGCGCATCGAACCTTGCGGTGAGTTGATCGCCGAGCGGCGCAAAGCGATCGGTCTTCATCCAGTGATTGCTAAACGCAATCGACCCGGAAATGTAAGCCGGCCCGGACCGGCTGGTGCCATACAGGCCAGCTTGGAATGAATCGCTGCGGCCGGTGCCGAGATTTTGCGCCAAGCTCCAATTACTGCCGGAGCCGGCGAGCGCAAAGCCGCCGGTAGTATCGGGCGTGAAGTGATAATCGAGGCCGCCGGCGAAGCCGAACGCGCTCGCCGTAACCGTGTTGGTGCCGGCCGCGGCATCCCCGTTGGTCTTGTTATATCCGCCGAAGCTCTGGCCCCAGGCCGTCCAGCGCTGCGCGAATGGCGGCGGCGGAGACGGCGCCTTGAGCACCGACGCATAGGCGAGCGCAATGTCGGGCGGGAATTCTTGGGCTTGCTCCGGCGCAAAGCCGTTTGCGCCGCCGCTCGCACCGCCCCGACCGCCGGCCGATGGATCGACCATGACGCCGAGGAAGTCCGACATCATCCGGAACGAAGCCTGTTGAGCGCCGGTATTGGCTTCACCGGACAGCTGCGACAAAGCCGTCGTCAGATTGCCGCCGCTCAGGCCGAATATAGTCTGGAAATTCGGCGGCAGCGCGCCGCCGGAATTGAAGAAGTTGTTGACCGCGTTGGCGACGTTCGCTTGATTTCCCACCGCTCCGCTGCCGGTGCCGAGCACGGCATTGAGGTTCAAGAAGACGTCGTCGCTGTTGTAGCTTAGACTGGCGTTGAAATTGCTCGGCAGATTTGCCGTGCCAAGTGGCCCGAACGTGGTGCCGTTGAGGCCGGCCGATTCCAGGGTCGTGTATTGCTTCACGGCGTGGGCGCCGGGCGCGAAAGCGGCGAGCACATTGGCGCCGCCAAGCGCCGCGGTGCCGGTGACGTTGGCGAAGGTCGTCGCCGTCGGACTAAGCTGCACGATGTAATTGGCGCCGGATTGGAAAGCGAGATTGCCGGTGACCGTCATCGACGTGCCGGGCACGCCCGGAGTGCCGGGTGCAAACGTGCCGCCAGACATGACGGTCATGGTCGGCGCATCAATATTGCCGATGCCGACTAGGGTACCGCCGGAATTTATCGTAAAGCCCGACGAGGCGGTGATCGTGCCGTTGACGTCCAGCGTGCCGGCGTCGACCGCGGTCGCGCCGGTATAGGTATTGGTGCCGGTCAGAATGCTGGTGCCGGGGCCGTCTTGCACCAAACCGACGCACGGCGAGCACTTTGACGACGCGACATTTTTTGAGAGCCCCACGCCTTTTCCCCGCGGAAAGGCTAGGTTTGGCGCGTGACGCTTGGATGACACGTGTAAGAATTGCGCCGTCACACAAGCGATGCGCGCCGCAGTGTGGCTTCGATGTCACTCCAGCGCCGCGCCGCCTTCCATCCGGACCGGCTGGTAACCGTCGGCGGTCAGCGCGCGCAAAATTTCCTCGGCGTGGGCGCCATCGCGCGTCTCCACGGTCACGTCGAGCTTGGCGCCCTTGGCGGGAACGTCGAGGAACAAGCGATGATGATCGACGCTGAGAATATTTGCACCGAGTTCGCCAAGCTTGCCGGCAATCTGTCCTAAAATTCCCGGCCGATCGGGAATGGTGAGGCGAAATGAAACGATACGATCCTCGCGCTCCAGTTCGCGCACCATGATCGAGGCAAGGATGCGCGGATCGATATTGCCGCCGCACAGGATCAGCCCAACCTTGCGGCCGGCAAAGCGCTCCGGCGCCGCCAGCATGGCGGCAAGACCGGTGGCGCCCGCGCCTTCCGCCATGGTCTTTTGCAGGGTCAGAAACGCATTCACCGCGCGTTCGATCTGTGGCTCGTCAACCAAGACGATCTCGCGCACGTGCTCTCGCACGATCGGTAGCGTCAATGCGCCTGCCGTGCTCACCGCGATGCCCTCGGCCAGCGACACGCCGCCGCAAGGTTTGTTGCCGCCGTGGATCGCGTTCCACATCGACGGGTAGAGGGCGCATTCCACGCCGACGATCTCGATCGCGGGTTTGATCGCGTGCGCCGCAATGGCGTTGCCGGAAATGAGGCCGCCGCCGCCGATCGGGATGATCAGAACTTCGAGCTCAGGTACATCCTCCAACATTTCCAGCGCGATAGTGCCTTGGCCGGCGATGATGTGTGCGTCGTCGTAAGGATGGACCCAGACGAGATTACGCTCGCCCGCGATTTCTTCGGCGCGCGCCTTGGCTTCGGTCAATGTCTCGCCGCACAGCACGACAGTCGCGCCGAGCGCCTCGGTCGCCTTCACCTTCACGAACGGGGTCGTGACCGGCATAACGATGGTCGCCGGGATCGCAAGGCGCCGGGCGTGATAGGCCACCGCCTGGGCATGGTTGCCGGCCGACATGGCGATCACGCCGCGGCGGCGCTCGGCGGCGGCGAGCGCTGCGAGCTTGGCGCAGGCGCCCCGTTCCTTGAACGAATTGGTGACCTGCAAATTCTCGTATTTCACATAGACATCGGCGCCGGTGAGCGCCGAAAGCGGCGGCGCCGCCAGTATCGGCGTGCGCAGCACGTGGCCGGCCATCGTGCGGCGGGCCGCTTCGATATCGGCAAGCGTGATCTTCGGCATTTCTTTCATTGTCAGTTCTTTGGGCAGTCGTTGTTGGTTCGTGGCGTTGCGACTATACTGCGAAGTTGATCATGTCGGATTCTGGTCCAAGCGGCGCAACTGGTCCCGGAACTGGTCCGGGACGGATCGGTACGTCGTTCGACGTCAAGCCGCATGCCTACGACCCGGCGGCAAATCCGGAACTGTTCGAGGGCGTTTTGGCGCGCCGTGTGGTCGCCTTTATCATAGACATGATCATCATTGCTCTCCCGCTGGCCGCGGCCTCGATGTTCATTTTCGTGTTCGGCCTTGTCACATTCGGCTTGGGCTGGGCGCTGTTCTGGCTCTTATCACCCGCCTCGGTGATCTGGGCGCTGGTCTATTACGGGCTCACGCTCGGCAGCCCGGCATCCGCCACGATCGGGATGCGCGCCATGGAGATCGAAATGCGCACCTGGTACGGCGCGCCGGCCTATTTTGTGCTCGGCGCGGTCCATGCCGTTGTCTATTGGGTCAGCGTCAGCGTGCTGACCCCTTTTATTCTCCTATTAGGCTTCTTCAACGCCCGGCGCCGTCTCCTGCATGACATTCTGGTGGGCACCGTTCTCATCAACAGCGCTTCGCGTGCAACTTCGCTCCGGGGGCGCGCGACGCGCTGAGGCGTAATTGGCCTTTGACGCGGAATGAGTCTCGGGCGATCTTAGGCTCGAGCTGGGCCGGTATCCCAGCCGCGACTTAAGGCCAAAACGGCACGTGACCCAGCACTCGCGCGACACGCCGCAATTCTACCTGACCTCCCCCTCGCCTTGCCCTTATCTCGCGGGCAAGGAGGAGCGGAAGGTCTTTACCCATCTGGTCGGCGAGCGCGCCGCCGAACTCAACAACATCCTCACCCAGGGCGGTTTCCGCCGCAGCCAGTCCATCGCCTACCGGCCCGCCTGCGAGGGCTGCCGTGCCTGCGTGTCGGTTCGCGTTGTCGCCCGGGACTTTCTGCCGACGCAAAGCATGCGCCGCATCGTCCGGCGCAACGCCGACATTGCGAGCGACATGCGGATCGCCGTGCCCACCTCCGAGCAGTATTCGGTCTTCCGCGCCTATCTCGATTCCCGCCACCGCGACGGCGGCATGGCTGACATGACCGTGCTCGACTACGCCATGATGGTCGAGGACAGCCATATCGAGACGCGCATCATCGAATATCGGCGCCGCGCGCCGCCCCCACCCAACCCTCCCCCGCGCGCGGGGGAGGGTTGGGTGGGGGCTAAACGTGGCGATGGCGATCTTGTCGCGATCGCGCTCACCGACGTGCTCGGCGACGGGCTTTCCATGGTCTACTCGTTTTTTGAGCCGGACGAGGCAGCGCGATCGCTCGGCACCTTCATGGTGCTCGACCACATCGCGCGTGCGCAACGCATGGGGCTCGCCTACGTCTATCTCGGCTATTGGGTCCGCGGCTCGCGCAAGATGGACTATAAGAGCCGGTTCCTGCCGCAAGAGCGGCTGATGCCGGACGGTTGGGCGAGAGTGGAGTAAAATTCGGTAAACCGTTTCTCAGGGAGATTTTTCATGCGCAGGTGCATTCCGACCTTTTTCACCGCCGGTATTCTTCTTTCGCTCTGCTTGAGCGCCGCGCTGGCGCAGACCGCGCCGGCGACGACCTCGGACACGTCCAAGGGCAAAGCTCTTGTCGACGGCAAGAGCATGACGCTTTACGTTTTTGATCGCGACACCGCGGGCACATCGAATTGCAACGGCCAATGCGCCACCAACTGGCCGCCGCTCATGGCTGCCGCCGGCGCGACAGGTTCGGGCCAGTGGATGGTCGTTACGCGCGGCGACGGCAGCAAGCAATGGGCCTACAAAGGCAAGCCGGTCTATACCTTCAGCAAGGACGCCAAGCCCGGCGACGTGACCGGCGACGGCGTCAATAGCGTTTGGCACATCGCCGCACCTTAAAAATTATTCCGTTTCTTAGATCGCCAAATCGGCGAGCGTCTTCAAGGCGTAGAATTGGACCGGCTCCATCCGGCCCTTGACCGGTGCTTCATGCAGCTCATGGCCGACGAGCCGTAGTCCGGCAGCCTCGGCCGCCGGGCGCGACACGATTGCGATGCAGTCATAGTCCTTGGTCAAGCTTTCGAGTCGCGCGCAGGTATTCACGGTGTCGCCGATAGCGGTGATGATTTGCGAGCGCGGCGGCCCCATCGCGCCGACAATGGCTTCGCCGAAGTGAATGCCGATGCCAATCCGCAATGGGTCCGCTAGATCCGCGCGCAGCTGCTGGTTCAACTGATCGAGACGCAGCATCATTTCCCGCGCACCGCGCAAGGCGTCAACCGCGCCGGTCGCCGGATCACCGGTGTAAAGGCCATAGAGCGCCATCAGCCCGTCGCCGGTGAATTGCGAATAATGTCCGTTGGTGGCGACCAGCGCCTTGGTCATTTCGTGGAAAAACTGATTGAGGATAAACAGCACGTCGTAGGGCATTTTGGCCTCGCCCAGCGTCGTCGAGCCGCGCATGTCGACGAAGACGACGGTGATCAAGCGCTCGCTACCCTCAAGCCCGCCGCGCACGGCGCCGTCGGCGGCAGCGGCATCGGCGGCGAGCAACGGCATCACGGCGATATCGGCAGTCGGGCGGATCTGGCAAGCCAGCCGCATGCCGGGCGTTGCGCCGATGCGCGCCAGCGCTTTCGCTTCCAAAGCAGCCGGCTCGGAAAGCCGGTCGACGCCCTTGGTCACCAGGACCCGGCATGTGGTGCAGCGCGCCCTGCCGCCGCACACCGCGGCATGCGCGATACCGTTGGCGCGCAGCGTCTCAAGCACGGTGGCGCCCGGCAGGATCGGCACGTTGCGCCCGTTGGCATGCGCCAACATCGGCGGCCGCCGGCGGCGATAATTCCAGTCGCGGATGCCGCGCCCGACAAACGGCAAGAGCATGAAGCCGATCGTAAGACCCCAACCGATATGCACCATATGGTTTACGGCAGCCGCCGTTTGGTCGGTGAGATTGGAATCCTCAAGCGACGAACTTACGAAATTGGGATCATTCTTGGCCTCGCGCAGAACCTGATTACCGCCCGTGACATAACCGGCGAGCGCCAGCGTCGGCAGCAACAGTCCGTAGCTGAAAAACAGCGACCGCCATGGGGCGTACCAGGGTTTGGTGCGAAGCCAATAATGGATGCCGATGCAGGCATGGCCCCATACCGCGATCACCGCGATCATTTGCACGGCACCGAGCCACGGGAACATCAACCATTGAACGATGAAGACCGTGTTGTAGTACGTTGTGACGTCGAGCAGGCTTTCGGCGATGCGGGTCGCCACCACATGGAACATCAACAACAGTGGGATGCACAGGCCGAGCGAGAGCTGCGCCCATTCCCAACGGTTCAGCCGCAGCGAACGGCGAATATAAATCGACCACAGCGCGTTGCCGTAGTGGACAAGGAACGCCGTGATCAGAATTCCGGTGCCGATCCAGGTGCGCCACGGATACATGAGAAAGTTGCGCGTCGCTTCCGCGTCCTCGAAGGATACGAGAAGGAGGCAATGGGCGGTCAGGTGGCAGATGACGAAGGCGAGCATGGTCAGCGCGCTGATGAGCCGCAGCGTGCCTCGCCATTGCCGAACCCAATTCGTCCACATGCCCCATAACCTCGGCCGATCATGCCGCCCAATAGGATCGCTTTGAGGGGTGAGAAATTCCCTGGAAAATCAGATTATAGGCGCTTTCGGCTAAAAGTACGCCTGTCGCGCCTTCGCCGGCGATTACGCTGCGGCGGTCTTGATGCCACGCCGCTTGGCGCCGCGTTCCTTGGCAAGCACTTTCGTCAGCTCGCGAAGCGGTACCGGAGGGCTGTAGAAAAATCCTTGCACGTCCGTGCAGCCAAGCTTGCGGACGAGATCAAGCTGCTGACGGGTCTCCACGCCTTCCGCCGTTGTGGTCATGCTCAGGCAGTCGGCGAGCCCCGTGACCGCTTGGACAATGGCGTCGGACTCGGAGCTCTCGCCGAGGCCCTTGATGAAGCAGCGGTCGATCTTGATCTTGTCGAACGGAAAACTGCGCAAATAGCTTAGCGACGAATAGCCGGTGCCAAAATCATCCATCGAAATGCGGATACCGAGCGAGCGAAGCTGGTGCAGCACTCGAATAGTGAGCTCGCTATTCTGCATCAAAACCGCTTCGGTAATTTCGAGCTCCAATCGATCCGCCTGCAATCGGGACGACGCCAGCGCGCCGAGCACGGCCGGCAGCAAGCCCTTGCTGAGTAATTGGGTCGGCGAGAGATTGACCGCGACGCAGATATCGTCCGGCCACTGCGCCGCGTCCGCGCAGGCCTGCCTGATAACCCACTCACCAAGCGGAACAATCAGTCCGATCTCCTCGGCGACCGGAATGAACTCGACGGGTGACACCATGCCGCGCTCCGGATGGTGCCATCGCAGCAGCGCCTCGCAGCAACGCACCTCGCCTTTCTCGAGATTCAACATCGGCTGGTAATAGAGCTCGAACTCGCCGTTTTCGAACGCCATACGCAGTGCGAGCTCCAGCGCGCGCCGCTCCTTCATGCGGGCGTCCATGTTCGGCTCGAAGAAGCGATAAACGCCGCGACCGTCCGCCTTGGCCCCATACAGCGCCATGTCGGCATTCTTCAGAAGTTCGTTGGCGTCGGTGCCGTCTGTGGGCGCAAGCGCGATGCCGATGCTGGCATCGATCATGACTCGGTGGCCCTCCAAGTCGAAGGGAACCCTGACGGCCTCGACAAGGCGCCGCGCCAAGCGCTCCGCGTCGGTCGCATCCCCGATATCGGTCTGGACGACGAAAAATTCGTCGCCTCCGACGCGGCAGATCGTGTCCGCTTCCCGCACGCAGCCGCGCAGCCTTCCCGCCACCACGCGCAACAGCTCGTCGCCGGCCGGATGTCCGAGCGTATCATTGACGTTCTTGAACTGATCGAGATCGAGATACAGCACCGCGAGACGCTGGCCGCGCTCGACATGGGCGAGAGCCTCGCCTAGCCGCTCGCGCAACAACACGCGGTTCGGAAGATCGGTGAGCGCATCGTGACGCGCCATGTGAGCGATCTTTATCTCCGCCTGGCGCCGCTCGGTGACGTCTTCGTGCGTCGCCACCCAGCCGCCACCCGGCATGGGCTGGCTGACGACCGCGAAGGTCCGGCCGTCATCCAGTTCGACGAATTCCGTGCTCGGCATTCCGGCGCTGATCATGGTGCGGAGACTGCCGATATAGTGCTCGGGATTTCCAGAGAATGTACCCTTGGCGATTCGGCAATCGAGCAGGCGCCGCAGCATATCGCCGAGCTTGATCTCATCCGCCTCAAGGCCATGCATTGTGAGGTAGCGCTGATTGCAGATGACGAGGCGCGCGTCGGCATCGAACATCACGAGGCCTTGCGACATGTTGGAGAGGGCCGCGTCGAAGCGCATGTTCTGCGCCTGCAGCTCCACCTCCCGCGCCTGCAGCTCCTTGGTTCGCTCGACGACCGTTCGCTCGAGATTGCCTTGGACGGCATCGGCCTCCTCGATCATCAGCGATATCGACCGGTCGGTACGCCGACGGTCGCGGTCAAGATCCTCATAGGCGGCGGCAACGAGCGCCGAAAACTTCTCCAGATCGACCAATCCGGTTTCGTCAGTTGCTTTGACGATTTGCTGGGCAAGAAGCTTGTGCACGACGTTACATCCTCACACGGAACCGGCCTCAGGCAACCTCGGCCAACGTCGTGACAGTCATCGTCTGGTTATGAAGCTCGCAGAGCCCGGACTTGGCATGGGGTGAAATCTCGCCGTAGGAGTAAAAGCCGAGGCGGTATGTGTCGGGACTGAGCTCCGCTCCCGCCGCTTCGACCTCTTCGATGGTCCGCTGACCCATCAGCAATCGCCGGCCGATGCAGCTCACGAGTATCGAGAGTGACTGATCGTTCCCTTGTCCGATGACGCCGCTACAGGCCTGGCGCGCCGCATCGGCGGCGCCAGCCGCCAGGCGGTCCAGATTCCCGCGCATCAGTTGCGCGGTCCAGCCTTGCGGAACGTCGCCGGCGAAGGTCATCGCACGTGTCTCGCGATCGATCGCAAGCACCGTGCGCACGACTGCGGAATCGGGAGCCGCCAGGTCGTAGACTTGAATGGGAAACAACAGCGCGGAACCCGGCAAGCCCTTGGACTCCTCGGGTCCGAGATAACGCTCATAGAGATCGAGTGCCGGCTCGCCATCGAGCTCAAACAGAACGTTACCGGCTGATTTCGTCACCTGCCGGCGCGGTCCGAACAGGTCCCACCCTCCGGCGCTGCCGTGGCCGACGCGAATGGCCGAGCCATAGAATCCGATTCCCGCAATCGTGCGGGCGCGTGGCGCGCAATCGGCACCGACCAACGTCTCTTTGAAGTTGGCGCCATCGCCGGCCAACCCGCCGGTCAAAGGAATATTCTGGCCGATGATTTTACTGATGCCGGCTACAAGCTCGCTGCCGTTGACGTTCAAGCCGTCGGACAAAACGAACACGCCGGCGAGATCATCCGAACTAAGCGCGCGGCCGATCGTCTCGCCATAGTCCCTGGACCGGCTTGGATCGCTGATATCCTCTCGGCAAAGCTTCACCCGGGTCGCGTCGAAGCTTATCGCCGCGGCGACGATCTCGTCATCGTTGACGTCGTTGTTGTTGATCTGCCCACCGGTGCTGCAGCCCATGACGTGAGCTGCCGGAAACATGCCGCGCAGCGCCTCATAGCGTGCGCCGCAGTTCAACGCTTCGCGCGTGCCGAAATAGAGTACGAGCGATGCCTCCCCCAACTCTTTTTTAGCGGCCGTCCATCCGGATCGTTTGTTCCAGACGATTTGCTGAACGCGCATTGTTATCGTTGCCTACCCGCCGAAGCACGCACTCGAATCCGATGGTAGACTTATGATTGCGCGGCCTGAACATTTGGTTATGTCAGGCGAAGTTAGGCCGGATTTACCGCTATTTCCCGAACAGGATTGACGCTTCGCTAATCGGTATTGTCGAACTTGTTGTTTTTTGGAAATCCCTTGGGAGCGAGACGGCCGGCATCGGCGCGGTTGCCGCGCCAATCGGAAAGTTCCTTGAGCGACAGATTGAAAACGCGGCTGGCGGAATCGGTCCAACTCAGACCCTTTTCCACCTCAAACGATTTGATGTCGGACAGTCCGCCGTCCTTGTGGCGTTGCAGGCGCACGCCGCGGCCGCGCGTCATGTCCGGAACTTGATCGATCGGGAAGATCACCATTTTCCGGTTCTCGCCGATCGCCGCGACCAGTTCGCCCTCGACCGGCGCGACGGTGCGCGCTGCGTCGGGCGGCTTTACGTTGAGGACTTGCTTGCCCTTGCGCGTATTGGCGAGGCATTCATCCTCGGGCACGATAAATCCCCTGCCCTGACTGCTCGCCACAATGAGCTTGCGGCCGCCTTGGTAGCGAAACACCGAGACGAAATCCGCCTCCTGCTCAAGCTCGATAAAGAGGCGGATCGGTTCGCCGTGGCCGCGTCCGCCCGGCAGCTTCGCCGCCTCGATGGTATAGAAGCGGCCGTTAGTGGCGAAGACCAAAAGCTTCGACGTGGTCTCGGCGAAGAATGCGAGTTTCGGTCCGTCGTCGGCCTTGAACGCCAATGTCGACAAGTCGGCGATCTGGCCGCGCAGCGCGCGGATCCAGCCTTTTTCGGAAACCACGATTGTGACCGGCTCGCGCTCGACCAAGGCCTCCTCGATCGCGGCCTCGTCGTGCTCGGGCGCTTGCGCAAAGCTGGTGCGGCGTTTGCCGAGCGGCGTCTTCGGCCCGAACGCGTCGCGAACCTCGCGGACCTGTTCCGCGATCATCTTCCATTGCTGCTTCTCCGAGCGCAGCAATTCTTCGATCGATTTTTTCTCCGTGCGTAAATCTTTTTCCTCCTGGCGGATCTCTATCTCTTCGAGCCGGCGCAGATTACGCAGCCGCATATTGAGAATGGCGTCGGCCTGGACGTCGGTGAGCTTGAAGGTCTTCATCAGCACCGGCTTGGGCTCGTCCTCCTTGCGGATGATTTTGATGACCTTGTCGAGATTGAGATAGGCGATGAGATAGCCGCCCAAGATCTCCAGCCGGTGCTCGATTTGCGACAGCCGATAGCGCGAGCGACGCAGCAGGACATCGCGGCGGTGCGCGAGCCATTCGGTGAGCGCTTCGGCAAGGCCCACGACTTTGGGAATGCGCCCGCGAATGAGCACGTTCATGTTGAGCGGCACGCGGCTTTCAAGCTCGGTGAGCTTGAACAGGCTCTCCATGAGCAGTGCCGGATCGACCGTGCGCGAGCGCGGCTCGAAAACGAGGCGCACATCCTCGGCGGACTCGTCGCGCATATCGGCCAGGAGCGGCAGCTTCTTCTCGTTCATCAGTTCGGCGATGCGCTCGACCAAGCGCATCTTCTGGACCTGCCACGGGATCTCCGTGACCACGACCAGATAGGTCCCGCGTCCGGTATCCTCCGTCTTCCACCGCGCGCGCACGCGGAACGAGCCGCGGCCGGTCGCGTAGGCTTCGACGATGGCTTCGGGCGGATCGACGACCAGCCCGCCGGTCGGGAAATCGGGGCCGGGCACATATTTTAGGAGCGTCTTGCTGCGCGCGTTCGGCTGTTCGATCAGATGCAACGCTGCGTCGCACAGCTCGGCGGCATTATGCGGCGGGATGGACGTCGCCATGCCGACCGCGATGCCTTGCGAGCCGTTGGCTAATAAATTCGGGAATGCCCCCGGCAGGACGACCGGTTCCTGCGACAACCCATCGTAGTTCGGCCGAAAATCGACGGCATCCTCGTCAATGCCGTCGAGCAAGAGCCGCGCGACTTCCGTCAAGCGCGCTTCGGTATAGCGGTAGGCTGCGGCATTATCGCCGTCGATATTGCCGAAATTGCCCTGCCCGTCGACCAGCGGATAGCGCGAGGCAAAGTCCTGCGCGAGCCGCACCAGCGCATCGTAAATCGCCTGATCGCCGTGCGGATGGAAGCTGCCCATCACGTCGCCGACGATCTTCGCCGATTTCTTGAATGCCGCGCCGGGATCGAGGCGGAGAAGCCGCATGCCATAGAGAATGCGCCGGTGCACCGGCTTGAGACCGTCGCGCGCGTCCGGCAGCGCGCGGTGCATGATGGTGGAGAGCGCGTAAGCGAGATAGCGCTCCTCCAGCGCCTCGCGCAGCCCAATTTCCTGCACGCCGCTCGGTTCCGGGGGAATCACTTTCTTATTCATGGTGCAGGAGCGCTAGCGCGGTTGTGGCGGCTGAACAAGGGATGAACGCGTCCCCATCGGGCGTAAAAGATATTGCTGCCGGGCGGGGATGGGTGGCGTCAAACTGAACCAAGAAGGCGGTAAAATGGCGGCGTCTACCGTCGCAGGCTTACCTCGGTTCGCGCCGGAAGTTTACGGAGGACATGCATGCGTAAGACCATCCTTGCCGCCGCCGTGGCGGCCTTACTTTCCGTTGGAGCGCCAGCGAACAACGCAGCGGCGATGCCGGCTGTGACACCGTCCGAACTCGCGCTGTCGCGCGCCAATACCGGGCTCGTGCAAAAAACCGCATTCGCCTGTGGTCCCTGGGGTTGCGTGCGGTTCGGGCCCCGCTATTGGGGCTGGCGACGGCCATGGATTGGACCGCCGCCGGCTTATTGGGGTTGGCGACGGCCGTGGATCGGACCATGGGGTTGGCACCGGTCTTGGGGTTGGCGCCATCATTGGCGTCGCTGGTGACCGCACCGCCTAGGCCGGCGTCTGCTGAGCCATACGCGTAAGCGCCGCGACGAAGTGGTTGCGCGCCTCAGGCAGCGTCAGACCGCGCGGCGCGAACGCATGGCGATCGAGGAAAAATCCGGTCAGCGCAAACGCATCGGCAAGATCGCTCGCGGATTCCGGCTGGCTTTCCGTGTGCAGGAAGGCAGGTAGCCGCAATAATTTATCGCGGTAGGCTTCGCCGCCGGCGCGGGACACGGCGCGGGCGGAGCGCGGCGAGACGTAGATGAGATCAGTCGTCGCGCCGGTCGCGGCGCAGCTGGAAAGATCGAGGCCGAAGCCAAGCTCGGCAAGAAAATCGAGTTCAAAGCGCGCGATCATCGGCGCCGCGACGCCAGGATCGTCAAGCGACGTCAGGATCGCGTCCAGCGCGTTATAGATCGCCGCATGCGGCTCGCGCTCGGCGAGCAAACGGCACAACGCCGCAAGATGCGTCACGCCGTGCACGGCGTGCGCCGCGGGCAAAAAAGCCGCCGCCCGCAGATTGACGGCCTCAACGGTGTAATGGCCGAGATGCTCATCGAGCCGCGCCCGCCAGGTGGCGCGCAACGCATTGCCCGGTTGCAGCACGCCGCGCAACCGCGTGCCGGCGCCGCCGCGCACCAAGCCGAGATGCCGGCCGTGGCCAAGCGTCATCAATTCGAGAATGACACTCGACTCGCCATGGTGCTTGGCGCCGAGCACAGTGCCTTCATCGATCCATTGCATGGGTCATTTTACCGTCATTCCGGGGCCGAGCGAAGCGAGGAGCCCGGAATCCATAATCACAGTCTGGGAGTATGGATTCCGGGCTCGCCGCGGAGCTTGTCATCGGGCCGGCCGAAGGCCGGACCCGTTGGCGGCGCCCCGGAATAACAAGTCACTCCTTCGGGAATTCCAATCCCATCTCGCGGTAGCGTTCGGGATCGTCGCCCCAGCCCTCGCGGACTTTGACGTGGAGGAAGAGGTGCACGGGCTGCTCGATCGCCGCGGCAATGTCGGTGCGCGCCGCGGCCCCGATCGCCCTGATCGCCCGCCCACCCTTGCCGAGCACGATTTTGCGCTGGCTGTCGCGCTCGATATAGATCGTCTGCTCGATGCGCACCGATCCGTCCCTGAGCTCTTTCCAGACCTCAGTCTCGACCGTCGACTGATAGGGCAGTTCCTGATGCAGCCGCAGATAAAGCTTTTCGCGGGTGATCTCCGCGGCAAGCTGGCGCAACGGCGCGTCGGAAATCTGATCTTCGGGATAGAGCCAAGGTCCCAACGGGACCCGCGCGGCGAACCAGCTTTTGAGGTCGGCGACGCCGTCGCCGGTGAGCGCCGAAATCATGAAGGTCGCGGCAAAGGCGGCGCGCTCGTTGAGCTTCTGAGTCAAAGCCAAAAGCGCCCGCTTCTCGACCAAATCGACTTTGTTGAGCACGAGTGCCTTGGCCGGGCGGATATCGCCGAGCCCGCCGAGGAGCCATTCATCGTCGTCCTTGATGCCCTTTTTCGCATCGATCAAAAGCGCCACCAGATCGGCATCCTGCGTGCTGGCCCATGCACTGCCGACCATGGCGCGGTCGAGCCGGCGCCGCGGCGAAAAAATACCCGGCGTATCGACGAAGATGAGTTGCGCGGGACTTTCGATCGCGATGCCGCGAATGAGCGTGCGCGTGGTCTGCACCTTGGGCGTGACAATCGACACTTTGGCGCCGACGAGCGCGTTGAGCAGCGTCGATTTTCCCGCGTTCGGCGCGCCAATCAGCGCCACGAAGCCGCAGCGCCTTTCATTCTCCGCCGCCTCAGCCATCGCGCCGCGTGGGTTGGACGCCTTCGCGGGCGAGCATGGCGGCGGCGGCGGCCTGTTCCGCCGCGCGCTTGGAACGCCCCTGACCCTCGGCAGGCGCCAAGGCGGGAAGCTGCACCGCGACGCGGAATTCCGGACTATGGTCGGGCCCGGAGCGCGCCACCTCGCGATAGATCGGCGTCGGCAGGCCGCGCGCCTGCGCCCATTCCTGCAACACGGTCTTCGGATCGCGCAGCGGCTGCGCTTTGGCGCTCATGCGCACCTGCCACAACCGCTCGACGAGCGCTTCGGCAGCCTTGTAGCCGCCGTCGAGATATACGGCGCCGATCACCGCCTCGCATACGTCGGCGAGAATAGCGAGACGGGTGCGGGCGCCGGCATTGGCTTCCGATGAGCCGAGCCGGATGGCGGCGCCGAGATCCACGGTGCGGGCGATTTCGGCACAGGTTTCCTTGCGCACGAGATCGGCGAGCCGGCGCGACAATTCACCTTCGTCGGCTTTCGGAAAAGCGCGAAACAGCATGTCGGAAATAACCAGGCCAAGCACGTGGTCGCCGAGAAATTCGAGCCGTTGATAGCTGCCGGCGCGGTTGCGCGCGCCTTTAAGCGCGGAAATATGCGTCAGCGCGATTTCGAGCATCGCCGCATCGGTGAAGCGGTAACCGATGCGGTTTTCCAGTACGGTCGCGCCGCGCTTGCGGCGGCGCGACTCTTTCGCGCCGGCGGCCGGCGGTGCTGGAGCTGTTTGGGCTGGCGCTGCGGTGCGCTCTGCGGCTGGCGGGTCGCGGCGCGGGACTATGGCTGGCTTGGTTTTCTTGCGGCCACTCATCGTACCAGCGTGAAGAGGCGGTTCCAGCGCACCGCCCAAGGCCAACGCCACACCTCCCAGGCATGGGTGTCGTCGCGGATCGAGAAGAAGATGATTTGCGCCCGGCCGATCAGGTTCTCGTAGGGCACATAGCCGACTTGGCTGAGCACACGGCTATCGGTCGAGTTGTCGCGGTTGTCGCCCATCATGAAAAAATGGTCGGGCGGCACCGTATAGACCGGCGTATTATCGTAGAAGCCGTTGTCGGTGAGATCGAGCGTGTTGTAGCTCACCCCGTTCGACAGCGTCTCGCGGAATTGCTTCACCCGCTGAACGACGCCGTCATCGTCGGTGATGAAGTCGTCGATACGCTGGCGCGGCACCGGCGTGCCGTTGATGTTGAGCACGCCGTCGATCATCTGAATGCGGTCGCCGGGCAGTCCGATGACGCGCTTGATGTAATCGATCGAGTCATCCTTCGGCAGCCGGAACACGACCACGTCGCCGCGCTGCGGCTGCGAGCCGATGACGCGTCCGGAAAAGATCGGTGGCGAGAACGGCAACGAGTAATGCGTATAGCCGTAGGAATATTTGGAGACGAACAGATAATCGCCGACGAGCAATGTCGGGATCATCGAGCCGGAGGGGATGTTGAACGGCTGAAAAAGAAAAGTACGGATGACCAGCGCGATGATCAGGGCATGGAACACCACGCGTACTGTCTCGGCGAAGCCACCCTCTTTCCGCTTGGTTCCTGTCTGCACGCTCATCGGCCTGTCGTCTCGCATCTGCGCGCCCGCCCGCGATCTTGTAGCCTTTGGGGCACCCACAAGCAATTGCACGGGGAATTCGTCGCGGGCTCCGGCGCCGGCGTTTTAGCTATGAATCCCATGCGTTTACCGCCAGTCCCCCAGCATGACGAATTTTTCAACGGGACAATCGCCACGGCCCACGCGTCAGCCGCCGGCGATGGCATCGGCCGAGATAACAACGAAGGCGTGCGCCGTAGGTCCCTCATCGGTGATCGTGACGTCGATGCGCGCCGTATATCCTTCGGGCGTAATGGCCTGCAGGCGGCGCTTGGCGCCGCCGGTCAACTCCATGGTCGGCCGGCCACCCGGCAGGTTGACGACGCCCATGTCGCGCCACCACACGCCGGCGCGCAGCCCGGTTCCCAGCGCCTTGGCGCAGGCCTCCTTGGCGGCGAATCGCTTGGCATAGGTTTCGACGCGATTGCGCCGCTTATCGGCCTTCGCCCGTTCCGTCGCGGTGAAGACGCGATCGAGGAAGCGATCGCCATGGCGCTCGATCACCTTGGCAATCCGCCGCGCGTCGGTGATGTCCGACCCGATGCCGAGGATCATGGCGCGCCTCGCGCCCTGCCCCGGTCCATGGCCGCGCGCATCGCGCGCACCGCCGCTTCGAGGCCGTCGAAAATCGCTTCGCCGATGAGAAAGTGACCGATATTGAGTTCGGCGATTTCAGGAAGGCCTGCGATTTTGGCCGCGGTGATGTAATCAAGCCCGTGGCCGGCATGGACTTCAAGGCCGGCGTTTCTTGCCTGAGCGGCGCCGCGCACGATACGGTCGAACTCGGCGGCAGCGACGGCGGCGTTGCCCGCCGCCAGCGCATCGCACCATGCGCCGGTGTGAAGTTCGATCACCGGCGCGCCGATCGCGGCCGCAGCCTCGATCTGCGCCGGCTCGGCGGCGATGAATAGCGAGACCCGGATGCCGGCGCCGGCCAAAGCGCTGACCGCAGCGCGCAAAACCTCGTGCGGGCCGGCGGCGTTGAGACCGCCCTCTGTCGTGCGCTCCTGCCGCCGTTCGGGAACGATACAGGCGGCATGGGGGCGCAGCTTGCAGGCAATGCCGATCATCTCCTGCGTCGCCGCCATTTCAAGATTAAGCGGCTTGCCGATGCGCTCATTGAGCCGCGCAATGTCGTCATCGACGATGTGGCGGCGATCCTCGCGCAAATGCGCCGTGATGCCGTCCGCGCCCGCCGCGATCGCGATCTCCGCGGCCTTCACCGGATCGGGATGACGCCCGCCGCGCGCATTGCGCAAGGTGGCGACGTGATCGACATTGACGCCGAGGCGGATGGGAGTGGGTGCCGGCATATCTTGTGTCTTGTCGATTGTGTTGTCGATATTTGGCGCCGCGCTTAACCGTTCACTCGCTCAGCATTCGCGACGACCTTCTTCGCCCGCAATTGCGAGATGATCGAAGTGAGGTGCTTGAGATTGTAAACCTCAAGGTCGATGGTCAGCTCGGTGAAATCGGGCGACTGCCGAGTCATTCTTATATTATCGATATTACCGTCGTGCTCGGCGATCACCTGCGTAATCTGTGCCAGCGTCCCCGGCTCGTTGACCGAATACACCGCGAGCCGAGCCGGAAAACGCTGCGGCACCTTGTCGTCGATGTCCCAGCGCACATCGAGCCAGCGATCCGGCGTGTCCTCGAATTGCTTCAACGCCTCCGATTGGATCGGATAGATGGTGATGCCGCCGCCGGGCGTCATGATGCCGACGATGCGGTCGCCGGGAACGGCGCCGCCGTTGGGCGCGAAATGCACCGGCAGGTCGGTGTTGATGCCGCGGATTGGAATTGCCGGACCGCTCTCGGCTTCATCCGGCACCTTGAACTTCACCGCCTTGGCCCATCTCAGGCCGAACCAGCCGCTCTCCGCCTTCGGCGCTCTCGGCGTCACGCGCTCGTCCTTATAATCGGGATACATCGCGCGCGCGACATTCGAGGCCTTCATCTCGCCGCGTCCGACCGCCGACATCACGTCCTCAATCGAGACGCGGGCCAGCCGTGGCAAGGCGCCTTGGAGCTTCTCGTCCGAATATTCCATCTTGGCGCGTTGAAACAGCCGCTCGACGATGCTCCGGCCCAGCCCCGAATATTGATTGCGCACGGCGTCGCGCGTCGCGCGGCGGATGGCGTCGCGCGCCTTGCCGGTGACGACGATCGATTCCCAGGCGGCCGGCGGCGCCGTCTGCGCCTTTGACGTCAGGATCTGAACCTCGTCGCCATTCTGCAGTGGCGAACTGAGCGGGCCGATCTTGCCATTGATCTTGGCGCCGATCGCCATATTGCCGACGTCGGTATGCACCGCATAGGCAAAATCGATCGGCGTCGCGCCGCGCGGCAGCGCGATCAGCTTGCCCTTCGGGGTGAAGCAGAACACTTGATCGTGAAACAGCTCGAGCTTGGTGTGCTCCAAAAACTCTTCCGGGTTGGAGCCTTCGGCTAGAAGCTCGATGGTGCGGCGCAGCCACGCATAGGCGCTCGACTCGCGCGACAGCATTTCCGTCGGCGAGCCGAGATTGTCCTTGTAGAGCGCATGTGCGGCAATGCCGTATTCGGCGATTTGCTGCATCTCGCGGGTGCGGATTTGCAGCTCGACGCGTTGCTTGCCCGGCCCGATCACCGTCGAATGAATCGAACGGTAATCGTTCTGCTTCGGCGTGGAGATGTAGTCCTTGAAGCGTCCCGGAACGACCGGCCAAGAGGTGTGCACGATGCCGAGCGCTTGATAGCACTCGGCAACATTGCCGACGACGACCCGGAAGCCGAAAATATCCGAAAGCTGCTCGAAGCCGACGGCCTTGCGCTCCATCTTGCGCCAAACCGAATAAGCGCGCTTGCGCCGGCCCGAGACCTCGGCGGCGATACCGCGGTCGCCGAGCTTTTTGGCGAGCTGTTGTTCAATTTCGGTGATCCAGCCGCTCGATGCCGCGGCGAGTGTTTCCAGCCGCTCGCTGAGCACCTTGTAGGCGTCCGGATTGAGTTCGCGGAACGCCAGATCCTCGAGCTCGTCGCGCATCTCTTGCATGCCCATGCGGCCGGCGAGCGGAGCGTAGATTTCAAGCGTCTCGTCGGCGGTGCGGCGCCGCGCCTCGGGCGGCTGGTGCGACAGCGTGCGCATATTATGCAGGCGATCGGCGAGCTTGATCAGCAGAACCCGAACATCGTCGGCGATTGCCAAGAGGAGCTTGCGCAGATTCTCGGCTTGCTTGGCCTCTTTGGACACGAGTTCGAGCCGCTTCAGCTTGGTCAGGCCTTCGACCAGGAGCCCAATCTCGTGACCGAACACACGGTCGATCTCTGCCCGGGTGGCGTCGGTGTCCTCGATCGTGTCGTGCAGGAGCGCCGCCGCAATCGTGGCGTCGTCGAGCTTGAGATCGGTGAGGATCGCGGCGACTTCGAGGGGATGCGAAATGTACGGGTCGCCGGATGCCCGCTTCTGCCCGCCATGCGCGCGCATGGCATAGACATAAGCCCGGTTGAGAAGCTCTTCGTTGGCCTTCGGGTTGTATTGCTTGACCTGGTCGATCAGCTCGTATTGACGCGTCTTGCGCGGCTTGCGGGGCTTTGGCGCCGGCGTTTCGCCGTCAAGCGGCACCAGATTCGGTCCGCGCGCCGCCGGCACCCGGGAGCGGGGCTGGTTTTGCATCCGCGGCAGATCGATCGGCAAGCGCGCCATGATGACCCTTAGGCGACCCTGGCCCACGCAGAGATTCGGCCGAGGTGGTCATAAAGATATCATGGAGCGACGCCCGTGCCACAAGGCGCGCGAGGCAACCGGCGAGCAGCGTCGGCGACGGTGGCCGCCGGCGAATGGGAGACTTGGTTAATAAGATCCCGGTGGGGGCGTGCGAGAGGAGCTTTACTCCTCCTCATCCCCGACATCGGGCTCGGGCTGATTTTCCGGAGGCGTGAGGCCTTCCAGGCCCTTGAGCAGCTCTGCCTCGGACATGCGGTCGGTGGTGACATCGGTGTCGTCGGCATCGACGCCGGTGCCGGGCGCGCCAATCAGCGGGACCGACTCGGGCTCCGGCTCGTCGACCTCGACGTATTTCTGCAACGAATGGACGAGTTCCTCCTTGAGGTCCTCCGGCGAAACCGCCTGCTCGGCGATTTCCCGCAATGCCACGACGGGGTTCTTGTCGTTGTCGCGCTCGACGGCGATCTGGGTGCCGGACGCGATCATGCGCGCGCGATGGCTGGCGAGCAGAACCAGATCGAACCGGTTCTCGACCTTGTCGATGCAATCTTCAACGGTGACACGGGCCATTCAGCGAGGCTCCTGCGGCTAGAATTGGGCGGGGTTCCCGCAACCGGACATTGTCCGCAATATGGCGCTTAGGTATCGTTCCGTGCGGTCCGGCGCAAGTCCGATTTTTGCGTGTGATTTCCGGCTTTTGATATTTAACTTGGCTCTGCCCCGCCGCTCTGTTACCCAAAATTTTGGGAACCGGTTCGCGGAGTTCCGACTCATACTCTCGGAAGTGCCGCGACGGCGTGCCGCAAGGACTTTAGCCGCACTGACGCTTGCCACGGCACGATGTGGCGATAGTACTTTGCGGCGAGAATAACTTCGGCGGTCGTAAGTTTCCGATAGCGACATTTAAAAACGCCGGAATCGTCTAATCCATTGCAGTCGATCCGGTTTCATCACGACAAACACTGACGAGAGACACATGTCGGCACAGATCGAAAAAATCGCATTGTTCATTGACGGCGCCAATCTTTACGCCACGGCGAAATCGCTCGGCTTCGATATCGACTACAAGCGGCTACTGCGCGAGTTCCAATCGCGCGGGTATCTGGTGCGCGCCTTTTATTACACCGCAGTGATCGAGGATCAGGAATATTCCTCGATCCGGCCGCTGATCGATTGGCTCGACTACAACGGCTATTCCGTCGTCACCAAGGCGACCAAGGAGTTTGTCGATCAGACCGGCCGGCGCAAGGTCAAAGGTAATATGGACATCGAGCTTGCGGTCGATGCCATGGAAATCGCGCCGCATATCGACCAAATGGTCCTGTTCTCCGGCGACGGCGATTTCCGCTCGCTGGTCGAGGCGGTGCAGCGGCGCGGCGTGCGGGTGATCGTCGTATCGACGATTTCGACGCAGCCGCCCATGGTCGCCGATGAGCTGCGCCGCCAGGCCGACCAGTTCGTCGATATCATGGAGCTCCGGTCCAAAATCGGCCGCGATCCGTCGGAACGGCCGATGCGCGAGCCCAGGGAACCGCGCGACGGCCGCGACCCCCGGGAGCCGCACCACACGCCGCAATTCCTTCAGCGCAGCCCGACGTCGCAACGCGTCGAAGTCGAGGACGAGTTCGAAGACGAATAATTGCTGGGGAACGGCGCCATGACGCGCTCGACATGACGCGCCCGAGCGGAATGGCCGGCCGCGATTGTCCGCGCTGTCCGCGCCTCGTCGCCTTTCGCGAGACTTGGCGCGCGCAGGAACCGGAATGGTTCAATGCCCCGGTGGATTCGTTCGGGCCGCTTGACGCACGCGTCCTGATCGTCGGCCTCGCCCCCGGATTGCGCGGAGCCAACCGCACCGGCCGGCCGTTCACCGGCGATTATGCCGGCGATCTGCTCTACGCGACCCTTTCAGAGTTCGGATTTGCCCGCGGAGACTACCAAGCCAACGCCGACGATGGCTTCGAATTGGTCGATTGCCGCATCAGCAACGCAGTGCGTTGCGTGCCGCCGGAGAACAAGCCGACGCCGCAGGAGATCACGACCTGCCGCGATTTTCTCACCGCGACCATAAAGGAAATGACAAAACTCCGCGCCGTGCTCGCGCTCGGACGTATCGCGCATGAGTCGTTCGTGGTCGCGAGCGGCGAGCGGCGATCCGCGTTTCCCTTCGGCCACGGCCGGGCGCACGCGATCGGCGCGCTCGCTCTGTTCGATAGCTATCACTGCTCGCGCTACAACACGAATACCGGCGTGCTGACGCCGCAAATGTTCCGTGATGTCATCCTGGCGGTGCGCAAGCACCTCGACGCTGCTTCCTGAATTGTCATGCCGGCGTCGGCCGGGTAGCTACGCGAAGATCGAGCTTTCGTACTTGCCGCTGCCCATCTCGCTCCGCGGAAAGATACCGTGCTGCTCGATCCATTCGAAGGACTCGTCAAAGGTCTCTTTCGAATACGGTTCGAACACCAGCCGCTCGCCGGGGCCCCAGCGGCGCGTATCCATCTGGTCGTGAAAGCGCGCCGGGAACTCCTTCTTGTAGTAATGCGTGTAAAGCTCCGGACGCAGATCGATGTCGCGCTGCGCCCGGCGCAGCGCCCGGAAGTATTTGCGCACGTCCTCGGGGGCCGGCGTACCGGTGACCATCGACGCCATCATAAAGGTGGTGTCGATGACTTTGCGGAAGCCGAGCTGTTCGAGGAAATAATACGGCCCGCTGAATAACGACGCCGCCGGTATCGTGCGATCGACCAAAAGCTCCATACGGCTGAACAAAAGGCCGTCGTTGAACGACAGCTTGATCTGATCGGGCTTGAGGTACTGTTCGAGACCCTGAATGGTGGCGTAGTGGCTGCCGGACTGATAGCCGACCGAAATCGGCACGCCGGCGAGATCGGCGGGCGTCTTGACCGGCGACTCCTGCGGCACGAACACGCCGCAAGGCGAAACCGAATAACAATCGGCGTAGAGCTTGCCGTGGCCCTTGGACGCCGCGACGTTCACGGTCCAGTGACAGGCGCCGCTGACATTGCAGGTCCGCCCGGCTTCAAACGTTTGAAAGGCCCCGACTTTATTGCCGATGTGATGACTGCTCGCCGAACTTGAATTCATGGTCTCGCGAAATTCATAATCGAGACCTTCGGCGGAAAAATATCCCTTCTCCTCGGCGACCCACTCCTGCAGCCGAAAATGCGGCGCAACGACGATTTTCGACATGAGTTCTCTCCCTCGGCAGAATTTCGCTGCGAGTGTAGGCGCGAAATTTGCTTGATAAACACGGGTTGCCGAAATAAATTGTCAAAGTTTGATTGACAATCAGAGGCCCAGTGGATCGTTTTGAGAACGCAAAGGTTTTTGCCGCAGTTGTCGAAGCCGGCGGCTTCACGGCTGCAGCCGAACGGCTCGGCCTCTCGCGAGCCGCCGCCAGCAAGCACGTCCAGCACCTCGAGGAACGCCTCGGCGCCCGGTTATTGGAGCGCACCACGCGGCGGGTCAGCGTCACGGAAGCCGGACGCGCCTTTTATCAGCAGTGCCGGCGCATCCTCACCGACCTGGACGATGCCGAACGCGCCGCAGGCGAACTGCACAACGAGCCACGCGGTGAGTTGCGCGTCATCGCGCCGACAAATTTCGGGCTCGCCGAGATCGGCACCGCAATCACCGACCTGCTCATCGCCTACCCTCGCCTGCACATCAACCTCACCTTCAATGACCGCGTCACCGACCCGATCGAGGGCGGCTATGATGTCGCGATCAGCGTCGGCCGCCCGCGCGGCACGTCGTCGAGCCTCATCGTGCGTAAGCTCAATACGTCCCGCCGCATACTCTGCGCTTCCCCGGATTACCTGTCGCGCCGCGGCCTCCCGAAGCAGCCGGAAGATCTCAGTAGCCATGACTGTCTCAGCTACAGCTATCTGGAAGAGCCCGACGAATGGCACCTGATCGGCCGCGACGGCGAACGTGTGGTCAAAGTGAGCGGTCCGATGGTGACCAGCCACCGGCAAGTGTTGCGAACCGCCGCGGTGCGTGGCCTCGGCATCGCTTACGGCCCGATCATTTTCTTCCATGACGACATGGTGGCCGGGCGCGTCGTGCGCGTCTTGCCGCAATTCGAGTTGCCCGAGGCGACGATTTATGCCGTCTATCCGGCGGGCCGCCAGCTTTCCGCCAAGGTGAAAGTCTTCAACGATTTCATGGCGCGATATTTCGCGGCCAATCCGCTGGCGCCGTAGAACGCGACCTTGCGAAAAGATCGGGTCACACAAGCTTCGCGGCGACTAACCGGGAAATCGGGATACGATCTCATTGAGCGGCGGCCGCGGCCGATCCTCGGGCGGACCCGGCGGCCTGCCGATGTGGATAAAGCCGACGATGCGCTCCTGCGGCTCAAGGCCGAGGGCATCAAGCACGCCCCGGTCGTACGCGTACCATTCGGTGATCCAGTTTGCCCCATAGCCAAGCGTATGCGCGGCGAGGACAAGGCTCATGGCGGCGGCGCCGGCGGAGAGGACTTGCTCCCATTCCGGAATTTTCGCATGTGGGCCGGCGCGGCTGACCACGGCGATCACGAGCGGCGCGCGCATGAGCCGCGTGCGTTCGGCTTCGATATGTTCAGGTTTTGCGTCCGGGTATTTTGCGCGAAATGCATTAGCGATTGCTGCGCCAGCCAGGCCCCTCGCCTCGCCTTCGAACACGATGAAACGCCAGGGTGCCAGCTTGCCGTGATCGGGTACCCGCGAGGCGATGGTCAGGAGCGTGTCGATTTCGATTGCGGATGGCGCGGGCCCGGCAAGCTCGACCGCTTTGAAGGAGCGCCGCGTGGTGAGGAGTTCAAGGGCGTCGGGCATGGTTCAAGCTCCAGAACGTGCTGCGGGCAATGCTCAGCGGCTGCGCAGCCAGGCAATGACTTCTTCCGCGTTCTTATCCGGCGGAAAGACTGGATAGAACGCCTTCACGATCACGCCGTCGTCGATGACCAGCGCCATGCGCTTGAGCAGCGTCATGCCGGAGGCCATGAACATCGGCAGGTGCAGTTTCAGGGCAAAATTCAAATCCGTGTCGGACAGAATAGCGAACGGCAAATGCAAGCGTTCCACGGCCTCGCGCTGATAGCCGGTATCTTGCGTCGACAGACCATAGACCTGAGCGACGCCGAGCGCCTTAAGCTCGGCAAAGTGATCGCGAAAGCCGCACGATTGCGGCGTGCAACCGCGCGCGCCGGGGATTTGGTCCCAACCGGGCGGCGCATCGACGCCGGGCACGCCGGTGCGCGGATAGATATAAAGCACGGTTCGTCCCTTGAGCTTCGACAGGTTCACCGCCGGTCCGCCGGTCGCGGGCAGCGCCAGATCGGGCAGCTTCGTGCCGGCGAGATGCAGCGCGGCACCGTCATCCTGCGGCACCGGGATATCCGGCGGCAGAAAATTCGGATTGTGGGTGCCAGGAGCCTCGGCCATTTCGTCCCCTTTGCTTATGCGCAAAATACTTATGTGCAAGATACTTATGTGTAAGACATAAATTCCATCAGCGACCCGTCGGGGTCGCGGAAATAGACACTGGTGCCCGGCCCTTTCGCGCCAAATCGCTGCATCGGCCCGGCGTCGATGCGAATGCCACAGCGGCCCAGATGGGCAACTGCGTCCGCGATCGGTCCCATCCATTCGAAGCAGAGGTCGCTGTTGCCGGGTGCGACCGGCAGCCGCGCCACTTCGGCGGGCTTTACGCCCGGCCCATGCACATTGAGCTGCTTGTCGCGGAAGCGATAGGCATAGCCAGCCGGCCGCGTGACGAGCTCGGCGCCCAGCACCGCCGTGTAGAACGCATTCGAGCGCTCCCAGTCGGTGACGTGAATCACGCAATGGTCGAGTTGGATGGGCAGCATTCGTTCATTCCTTCTGCCGCAGCAACCGGCCGCGCTCGCGTTCCCACGAACGCTTCTTCTCGGTCTCGCGTTTGTCGTAAAGCTTTTTGCCGCGCGCCAAAGCAAGCTCGATTTTGGCGCGTCCCTTTTCGTTGAAATAGAGCTTGAGCGGCACCAACGTCATGCCTTCGCGCTCCACGGCGCCGATGAGCTTGCTGATTTGACTCCGGTGCAATAACAATTTGCGGGGGCGTTTCGGCGTATGATTGAAACGGTTGGCCTGCAGATATTCCGGGATGTTGGCGTTGATCAGCCAAATCTCGCCGCCGCGAGCGTCGGCGTAAGATTCCGCGATCGTGGCTTTGCCCTGGCGCAACGATTTGACTTCGGTGCCGGTCAACGCCACGCCGGCTTCGAATGTTTCGTCGATGAAATAATTGAAGCGCGCCTTGCGATTGTCGGCAACAATGCGGAGCTTCCGTTCAGCCTTCGCCGCCATCTTAGCCGCCACCGCGGCTCGTCAGCAGGTCGCGGATTTCGGTGAGGAGCTGTTCCTGTTTGCTCGGCGGCGGCGCTTTGTTCGTCTCGATATGCATCAGCCGGTTGATGAACCGTATGACCAAGAACAGCACGAAGGCGATGACCAGGAAATTCAGCGTAATCGTGACAAAACTGCCCCAAGCCAGCACGGCGCCTTCCTTCTTGGCGTCGGCAAGGTTTGTCGCCGTGACCTTGGCGGAAAGCGGAATGAAATGATTGGAGAAGTCCAGCCCGCCGCTCAACGAACCGACGATCGGCATGATGATGTCGCCGACCAGCGAGTTGACGATCGCGCCGAACGCCGCGCCGATAATCACGCCGACGGCGAGATCGACGACATTGCCGCGCAACGCAAATTTTTTAAATTCCTCGAACACCGATCCCACCCCGATTTATTAGACGCTGCGATGCGTTGTGCCGGCGCAGCGAGAGGTTTTCGCCGGACGCGGCCGTCGTCTTAATTGATCAGGCCGGCGTGGACCATGGCCTGGCGCACCGCAATCTGCGCCTTTTCGGTCGCCGGCACCATCGGCAAGCGCAGCGCATTGGCGCACTTGCCGATCAGCGACAGCGCATACTTGATCGGCGCCGGCGACGTCTCGACGAAGAGATTGACATGCAGCGGCGCGAGCTTGTCCTGCAATTTCAGCGCGGCGGAAAAATCGCCCTTCAGGCAGGCGGCTTGGAATTCGGCGCACAGCCGCGGCGCCACATTCGAGGTCACTGAGATGCAACCGTGGCCGCCATGCGCCATGAATCCGAGCGCGGTGATATCCTCGCCGGAGAGCTGATTGAAATCTTCGCCCATCTCCGCGCGTTGCTGCGTCACCCGCGTCATGTTCGCGGTGGCATCCTTGACGCCGGCGATGTTTTTGAGCTCGTACAGCCGCTTCATGGTGTCGACCGACATGTCGATCACCGAGCGCGGCGGGATGTTGTAAATGAGGATCGGAATGCCGATCGCGTCATTGATCGCCTTGAAGTGCTGATAGAGGCCTTCTTGCGTCGGCTTATTGTAATAAGGCGTGACCACGAGCACCGCGTCGGCGCCGGCCTTCTCCGCGTGCCGCGCGAGATCGACCGCTTCCTTGGTCGAGTTCGAGCCCGCGCCGGCCACGACCGGTACGCGGCCGTGCGCTTGGTCGACGCACCACTCCACGACGTCCTTGTGCTCGTCATGGGACAGCGTCGGGCTTTCGCCCGTGGTGCCGACCGGAACAAGGCCCTTGGTGCCCTCGGCGATCTGCCAATCGACCAGATCACGGAAAGCCTTCTCGTCAACAGAGCCGTTCTTGAACGGGGTGACGAGCGCGGTGAATGAGCCTCGAAAGCTTGTCTTGGCGGCCATGACAGAATCCATAATAGCGCGGCACCGCTCCGCAAGCTTAAGCGCCTGCGGCAAACGACCGGCCATGCCGCATCAATATCGGGTCGCGGCGGGCCTTTAAAGCCCCCTCGCAGGCGAGTTCCGACGAGTTCTCGGCCCCGCTTTCGCCGCAAAACTGTAAATTGTCGCTCCGGTCCGCGCAGGTTAGGGTCTTCTCAATCTAAACCACCGAGGAATCGGGCGGGGCCCAACGGCGATACGCCGCGGCGGGAGGATACGTGCTGGGATTTCGGCTCATCGTCCTCGTTGCCGCCATACTATCTGGCGCCGCGCTCTTTGGCGCGATGGGCATCCTTGCAGGCGATGCCCATGCCGGATCGGCGTCGGCCCCGATTCCATTGCCGCGGCATCGGCCTGGGACCAAGGACGCCAAGACAGACGCCATGACTGACAGCACCACAAAGCATGCGGCGCCCAAGGCCGCGCGGAAATCGGGACCGCTTTCGATTGCGCCTTCCGGCGCGCTGGCGCCGGCTCCCGTTTCGGCCGTGCCGGCGACGCTGCAGCCGCCGAGTCTCCAGCAGACAGCGCCGCCGCTGCGGCCAGCCGTGCCGTTTGCCATCGCGACAACCTCGTCGACCTCGCCGGTGGACCTTTCCGCGGTCAAGCAGGCGGTCGACCTCGTGGGCAAAAGCCGCCAAGACGAGGCGACCACTATCGAAGGCACGATTAGCGATCCACTCGCCCGCAAGCTCGTGGAATGGGTGATCCTGCGCAGCGAAGACGGTTCGAACGACTTCTCGCGCTACGCAGCCTTCATCGCCGCCAATCCGAGCTGGCCGAGCCTCGGGACTTTGCGGCGGCGCCCCGAAGGGGTGATGTGGCAAGAGCACGCCGACCCGCAAGCCATTATCGGCTTTTTTGCCGCCGAGCCGCCGCACACCGCCAAAGGCCATTTCGCATTGGCCCGCGCGATGCTCACGCAAGGCAACGTTGCCGGCGCCGCTGCGACGCTGCGCGACAGTTGGCGCAATGACGGCTTTTCGGCCGACCTGGAGGAGCAGGCGCGCGAGGCCTTTACCGGGCTGATCACGCCGGCCGACGACCAGGAGCGCATGGATGCGCGGCTCTATGCCGAGGACGACGATGCCGGATTGCGGGCGGCGCGTCATCTCGACGCTACCACGCTTGCCGTCGCCAAGGCGCGCGCCGCCGTCATCAACCAGGCCGACAACACCAAGGCACTCCTCGAAGCCGTGCCGGAGACCGCGCGCCACGACCCCGGCTATATGTTCAGCTACATTCAGTGGCTGCGGCGTGCCGACAAAATTTCTGAAGCTGCGCAGTGGATGATCGCTGTGCCGCACGATCCGGCAAGGCTCGGCGACGTCGATCAGTGGTGGGTCGAGCGGCGGCTGATTGCGCGCAAGCTGCTCGATCTCGGCGATGCCAGAATGGCCTATGAGGTCGCCAATGGCGCGGCGGCGCCGGTCAACGAGAATTACCGCGCCGAGCAGCATTTCACCGCCGGCTGGATTGCGCTGCGCTTCCTGCACCAACCGTCGATCGCGCTGGCGCATTTCGCCCACGTCGCTGACGGCGTCTCCAATCCGATCACGCTTGGCCGCTCGTTCTATTGGCAAGGCCGCGCGGCCGAAGCGCTCGGGCGCGAGCAGGACGCGCGGGCGCTTTACGAAGCGGCGGCGCGCTATCCGACGGCCTATTACGGTCAACTGGCGCGGGCGCGGCTTGGCCTTGACGAAGTCACGCTGCGGGCGCTGCCGGATCCGCCCACCGAGCATCGGCCGCTCGAGCTCGCCCGTGCATTCGAGATTCTCTACACCATCGACGCCCGCGATCTCGTCGCCGGGATGGCTGCCGACCTCGGCGACAAGGCCACCGACATCGGCGCGCTGGCGACGTTGGCCGAGATTGCCGTGCACCATAACGACGCGCGCGCAACGCTCCTCATTGGCAAGGCTGCGGTCGGTCGCGGCCTGCCGTTGGAACGCTACGCGTTTCCCGGCTTCGGCGTACCGGACTATCAGCAGATCGGCCCCACCGTCGAACCTTGCGTCGTCTATTCGATTGTGCGCCAGGAAAGCGCTTTCAATCCGAAGGTCGTGTCCAGCGCTAATGCCATCGGCCTGATGCAGGTTACACCCGACGCCGGGCGCGACACGGCCAAGAGATTCGGCGTTACCTTCGATCAGCGCCGGCTGGGCAACGACATCGTCTACAACGCCCAGCTTGGCACCGCCGAACTCGGCAACGATATCGCGAGCTGGCGCGGCTCCTATATCCTTGCCTTTGTCGCCTACAATGCCGGGCCACGCCGGGCCAAAGAGTGGATCGAGCAATACGGCGATCCGCGCGATCCCAAGGTGGATCCGATTGACTGGGTCGAGCGCATCCCGATCTCAGAGACCCGCAATTACGTTCAGCGCGTGCTGGAGAACATGCAGGTCTATCGCGCGCTCCTGGAAAACAATCCCAAACTTTTGATCGACGCCGACATGCGCCGTGGCGAATAGATTGCTGTCACGGCTTTGCCTGAAGCTTTTTCTGAAGTGTCATGGCTCGTTATGGCTCGTTATAAGTAGTTGACACAACACGATAATATACCGCAAATGTAAGGGGCCGCACAGTAATTGCGCCGTCCGGCCGTGGCCATTACAGTGCCGCGCCCGAGCGCTGCTACGCCGCGCCAGTGCCGCTTTCGAGGATCGGATCCGACATGCAAGGCGACGGCGCCCCGAGAAGTATTTTCGTCACCGCGCAGGATGGGCTGCGATTGCATGTACGCGAGTACGGCCTGCGGACCGCGCCTACCCTGCCAGTCGTCTGCCTGCCGGGATTGGCCCGGACCGTTGCTGATTTCGAGGCACTGGCGCCGGCGCTGGCGAACGGCAGACCTGCTCGGCGGGTGATCGCAATCGATTCGCGCGGGCGCGGGCAGTCCGATTACGACAGCAATACCGAAAACTACAATGTTGCGGTCGAGCTGGGCGACGTGGTGACCGTGTTGACCGCGCTTGGGATCGGCGAAGCCGTCTTCGTCGGAAGCTCGCGCGGCGGCATTCTCACCATGCTGCTTGGCGTGGCGCATCCGACCGCGATCGCCGGCGTTGTGCTGCATGACATCGGGCCGGCGATCGAACCGAAAGGTCTCGCCCGCATCAAAAGCTATGTCGGCAAGCTGCCGCAGCCTCGTGATTTTGCGGAAGGTTCCGAGATCCTGCGCCGGCTGATGAATACGCAGTTTCCAAAACTCGCCGCCGCACAATGGCTCGCCGCCGCGCAACGCACATGGAAGCTCGACGATGGCAAGCTCGTGCCGACTTATGATGCGCGTTTAGCCCGCACACTCGCCGAAATCGATATCGAGCGCCCCCTGCCGTCGATGTGGAACGAATTCGATGCGCTGCCACGCGTGCCGATCTTGGTCATCCGTGGCGGCAATTCCGACATCCTTTCGGCAGCCACCGTGACCGCCATGCGCGCGCGTCGTCCCGACTTGGATTCGATCGAAGTGCCGGACCAGGGACATGTGCCCTTGCTCGAAGGCGACGACATCGTTTCCCGCATCATCGAATTCGTCGCCAAGTGCGAGGCGCGGCACATGCGCGCTCGACCCGCGCATGATCCATTGTCGTCATTGGCCGGTGACATGCCTTCATCCGTCACAGCGCGGACCGAACCGCTCGGCGACGAGCCGATCGAGCGCGCCGGCAACACCAATACCCGGCAACGCGTTTCTTGAAGCGTTCAGGCTTGTGATGACGGAAGACCACATTCGCCAGCTGCAAGCCGCCATTCTGCATCAGAAGGCGAGCCGTTTCTCGGACGCCGCAACAATTTACAACCGCGTTCTAATCGAAACGCCCGACAATTTTGACTGCGTGTATTTGCTGGCAATGCTTCACACGCAACAAGGTGACTTTAGTTCGGCAGCCGCCATGTTTCGGCGCGCCGCACAAATACGACCCAATATTCTAGACGTGCACTACAACCTCGCGGTGGCGCTCGGCATGGCCGGAAATCACGCCGAGGCGGCACAAACTTATAAGCGAATTCTGGAAATAAGCCCGCGGCATTCCCAAGCGCGCAACAACTATGCAGCATCGCTATTGAGCAGCGGCCGCGTGGTCGATGCGCTGCATCAATATGATGAACTTGTCGCTTTGAATCCCGATCAGGCCGATGCCTACAACAATCGCGGCATGGCGCTCCAATATCTCAAGCGTTTCGACGACGCCGTTGGCAACTACGATAAGGCAATCGCGCTACGTCCGAGTTTTGCGGAAGCCTATGTCAATCGCGGCAACGCGCTGGCGACTCTCGGTCGTCCTGATGACGCTCTCGCCAGCTACAGCAAAGCAATCGCTTTTAAGCCCGATTTTGCCGACGCCTATAGCAACGCCGGTAACATTTATTGCAATCGCAAATCTTACGGTGAAGCGGTCAATGCCTACAATAGAGCATTGTCGCTACGGCCAGATGATTCCGACGCGAGAAGCATGCGTCTTTATGCCAAGATGCACTTGTGCGATTGGAGCAATTTCGGAGCGGAATGCCTGGATCTTACCGCCTGCATCGATCGCGATTTGCCCATATACCCCTTTGGCATTTTGGCGATTTCGACGTCGCTCGACCAACAATTTCGATGCGCCAGGCTATTCGCCAAAACGAGATATCCTCTTTCCGACAAGCCGCTTTGGCATGGCGATATCTATAAGCACGACAAAATTCGCATTGCTTATGTCTCCGCCGACTTTCGCCCGCATGCGGTGTCGTCTCTCATGGCAGGCATGTTCGAATGCCATGAAAAATCAAGGTTTGAAGTCACGGCGATATCCATCGGGCCTGACGACACTTCCGGCTTACGGGAGCGTTTGAAGGGCTCATTCGACCGGTTTATCGACGCCCAGGGATTGCGCGACGACGAGATCGCGGCTCGCGTAAAAGAAGCGGAAATCGATATTTTGATCGACCTGAACGGGTACACTGAGGGCGCGCGGATCGGCGTTTTCGCGCATCGCGCCGCGCCCATCCAGGTCGGCTATCTCGGCTACGCGGGAACAACAGGCTCCGATTACATCGACTATATAATTGCAGATCACACGTTAATCCCCGGATCGGAGCAAGTTTATTACACCGAGAAGATCGCCTATCTGCCAAACAGCTATCAGGTCAATGACACGCAGCGTCCTATCGCGGACAAAGCTTTCTCTCGCGCGGAATTGGGGCTTCCGGCCCAGGGATTTATCTTCTGTTGCTTCAACAACAGTTTCAAGATCGTTCCGGATATTTTCGACCGTTGGGCTCGGATCCTTAAGCAAGTAGAAGGAAGCGTGCTGTGGCTTCGCGAAGACAATGCAAGCATTGTTGCAAATCTGAAAAAAGAAGCCGCGGCGAGGGGAATAAGTGCTGAACGGCTTGTGTTTGCGGAACGAATGCCGTTACCGGAGCATCATCTGGCAAGACATCGGTCGGCCGACCTGTTCTTGGATACGCTGCCTTTTAACGCTCAGACGACGGCAAGCGATGCATTGTGGACCGGTTTGCCTGTGTTGACGCAAATTGGCGAGACTTTCACGGGACGGGTTGCGGCCAGCTTGTTAAATGCCATTGGCCTTCCTGAACTGATCACGCAAACTTCGGAAGAGTATGAGAAAGCGGCGATAGAATTGGCGACTGATCCAGCCAAGCTCGCGCTGGTTAGACATAAGCTCGCAGAGAACCGGCTTACCACTTCGTTGTTCAAAACCCAGCTGTTCACGCGACATATCGAAGCTGCGTACACGGCAATGTATGAGCGCCACCACGCGGGCCTGCCGCCCGACCATATCGACGTTCCACGGTAGATTTTCCCGAGAGCTTGGCGATGAAGGTCACTCCCACAAAATTGCCGGACGTTTATTTGATCGAGCCGCTGAGAATTTACGATAATCGAGGCTTTTTTTCTGAGGTCTATAGACAGGACGAATTTGCGGAGGCCGGACACGATCTAACTTTCGTGCAGGAAAACCACTCCCTGAGCGCTGAAGCCGGAACGATCCGCGGGCTGCACTTTCAGACTCATCCTTTTGCGCAGGATAAGCTGGTGCGTGTGGTGCATGGCCGCATCTTCGATGTGGCTGTCGACATTCGTCGCTCTTCCTCCACCTTCGGCCGGCATGTCGCTGCGGAATTATCGGCGGAAAACTGGCATCAATTGTTAATTCCAAAAGGGTTTGCCCACGGTTTTTGCACACTTGAGCCAAACACCGAAGTTATCTACAAAGCTACCAACTATTATTCGGCGGAAAACGATATGGGCGTTCTGTGGAACGATCCGGACATTGGCATCGATTGGCCGCTGGGGCAGCGCGTGGCATGCCTGTCTGACAAGGACAAGATCAGCCCGCGCCTGCGGGACCTTCCCGCGTATTTTACGTGACGATCGCTTTCGGAGGCCGATCGATGCGCGTCCTCGTCACCGGCGGTGCCGGCTTCATCGGATCGGCCGTTTGTCGTCACCTCGTGATGCACGAAGGTTGCGACGTTCTCAACGTCGACAAATTGACCTACGCGGCCAACTTGAATTCGCTCAAAGCGGTCGGCACGCTGCCGGCCTATAGCTTCGTCCGCGCCGACATCTGCGATCGTCAGATGCTGGATGGGCTTTTTCAGAAATTTGCGCCGGATCGCGTGCTGCACCTTGCCGCGGAAAGTCATGTCGATCGGTCGATCACCGGCTCCGCCGATTTTATCCGCAGCAATGTCCACGGCACCCACGTCCTGCTCGAAGCGGCTCGCGCTTACTGGTCGCGGTTGGCGGCAGACAGCAAGAGCCGGTTCTGCTTTGTCCACGTCTCCACCGACGAGGTCTATGGTTCGCTCGGCGCCACCGGTCATTTTGTCGAGGACACCGCTTACGATCCGCGGTCGCCCTACGCGGCCAGCAAAGCCGCCAGCGACCATCTCGTGAGTGCCTGGCATGCGACTTACGGCTTGCCGACCATTATTTCCAATTGCTCCAACAACTACGGCCCGCATCAATTTCCGGAGAAGCTTATTCCATTGATGATCCTGAACGCGCTCGAGGGAAAGGAGTTGCCGGTTTACGGCGACGGCCGCAATGTCCGCGACTGGCTCTATGTCGAGGACCACGTGAAAGCGCTCGTGCTGGTCCTGACCAAAGGACGCGCCGGACATCGCTACAATATCGGTGGACGGAGCGAGCGAACAAATCTGCAGGTCGTTCATGCGATCTGCGACATCCTCGACGAGCTCATGCCGGTCGATACGCCGCGCCGCAGCCTGATCCGATTTGTTGCCGATCGACCCGGCCATGATCTTCGGTACGCCATCGACCCCGGCAAGATCGAAGCCGAGCTTGGCTGGCGCGCGCAGGAATCCTTCGTGACCGGCCTGCAAAAGACCGTCCGTTGGTATGTCGACAATCATGCATGGTGGCAGCCGCTCCGCGACCGGGTTTACAGTGGCGAACGCCTCGGTCTTACCAATGCCTGACCGCTGATGTCTCGGAAAGTCTTCATAGCAGGCGGTCAGGGCCAGGTTGCCCGAGCGCTTGCTCGTATTTATTCGGCGCGCGGCTACAGCTTACTGAGTGCCGGACGGGCAACGGTGGATATTACCGACCCGACCGCTGTCCATTCGGCGATCCGCGACTTTCGTCCGGATCTGGTCATTAACGCGGCGGCCTATACCGCGGTCGACAAGGCCGAGGACGACGCGCAGCAAGCCTACAAAATCAATCGCGACGGCGCCCGCCACGTCGCCGCATCGGCACGCGCGATCGCCGTACCATTGATCCACATTTCCACCGACTATGTCTTCGATGGAACCAAGCCGACGCCCTACGTCGAAACGGATTTGTCAAATCCGGTCGGAGTCTACGGGCACTCGAAACTCGCCGGCGAAGACGCCGTCGCCGCAGAAACAACCGATTTCGTGATTCTGCGCACGAGCTGGATATTCAGCGCGGACGGCGACAATTTCGTGAAAACAATACTGCGTCTTGCCAACGAACGCGATGTGATCGATGTGGTCGACGACCAATGGGGCGCGCCCACATTCGCGGCGGATTTGGCCGCCGCGATCGTCACCATAGGTGAATCGCTGCTGTCGGCAAAAGATCTTCCGGCGCTGTGCGGCGTTTATCACGCGACGGCTGCGGGGGAAACCACCTGGTATCGCTTTGCCAGCGCCATTATCGAGCTTTCGGCGGCGAAAGGCGGTCCGTCGTGCAGCCTCCATCCCATCACGACGAGCCAGTATCCGACGCGTGCCCGGCGGCCAGCCAACTCGCGTCTCGACGGATCAAAAATGGCGCGCATATTCGGAGTCCGTCTACCGGCATGGCAAACGGCACTTGAGCGCTGCCTCAATCAACTGATCGTTGCCCCTCATGGAGCGAACGCATGAAAGGAATTATTTTAGCGGGCGGCAGCGGTACGCGCTTGTTCCCGATAACGATTGCCATTTCGAAACAGTTGTTGCCGGTCTACGACAAGCCGATGGTGTATTATCCGCTGTCGGTGCTGCTCCTCGCCGGTATTCGTGACATCCTGATCATAACCACACCTCACGACCGTCCGCTGTTCGAGTCGCTGTTGCAGGATGGCCGTCAGTTCGGCGTTTCGATCAGCTACGCAGTTCAACAGCGGCCGGAAGGCATAGCCCAAGCCTTCCTCATCGGGCGCGATTTCATCGGCGCCGAGCGTTGCGCCTTGATCCTTGGTGACAATATCTTCTACGGGCATAGCTTGCCCGAACTTCTCAAGAGCGCCGCCGACCGCCCGACGGGAGCCACGATTTTCGCCTACGAGGTCGTCGATCCCGAGCGCTATGGCGTGGTGTCCATTGATGCCGCGGGCCGGGCGACCTCGATCGAGGAAAAGCCGAAGCAGCCGAGATCGAATTGGGCCATCACCGGGCTTTATTTCTACGACAACGCGGTGCTGCGCTATGCCGAGGGAGTAAAGCCGTCCGCTCGCGGCGAGCTGGAAATCACCGACGTCAACCGCAGGTACCTCGACACGGGCCAACTCCACGTCGAGCAGATGGGCCGCGGCTACGCCTGGCTGGATACCGGCACGACGGACTCGCTGCTCGGCGCCTCCGAGTTCGTCGCTGTCCTTGAACGCCGGCAGGGACTCAAAATTTGCTGTCCCGAGGAAATCGCGCTGCGATCGGGTTTTGTCACGCTCGAGCAGATGGAGCCATGGCTCAAGCAATTTGGCAAAAGCGCCTATGCCGCCTATATCAGGCGGATGGCGTCGCCAGCGGCGGCCTGTACTTTGTGATGAGGAAAGGTCCAACGTCTCGTTCAGCAATAAGGGAAGATTGCGCCTTTCGCCTAAAATCACTCAAGCGACGCATCGCCTAGCTGTTTTAGTTCGGCACGGGCTTGCTCCATCGCGTGCTGCATTGCCACATTATCCGGTTCAATTTGTAAGATGCGTTCGAGGTAATTGACCTTTGCCGACGCATCATTTTGTTTTATTGCCACGCCGTACGCGGCCATCAACAAACTCGCGTTCTCGGACCACAGAGACAAAGCTCTGTCGGCCGTCTCCTTTGCTCTTTGCAGATTTCCTCCCCTTAAATAAAGGTCACACAAGTTTGCCATCCCCTCCGCAGTCGGCGCTTTCTCCAGCTCTTGTTCGATAATTCTTATAGCGTTGGCTGCATCTGGATTATTCAGATCATAAGCAAAATTCGATGGCTCGCAGTTATCACCCTTGTCGATGACAAGGACGTTATGAAAGGCACGGAATGCTTTGATTTGCTTTGCGAAGGACGGGAACGAATGGGTTTGATCGACAATCTCAATCTCGGCGTGATTAAGGCATTCAATGATTATTCGCGCCAATTTCGCCGTATCGCCCCACTCATACTCGAGCCGCCCCACTGAGGCCAAAACGTTGTCTGCATATCTTCGATGAGATACAGGCCGCCGTCGACCAAATATGGAAATAGAATATGGAAGCTCGTCACCACGTGCTTGGGGACGTGACTGCCATCGTCGATAATGATGTCAAACGGACCGCGTTCGTCGCAGACTTGCTTCAGGAAGGCCGGATCGACCTGTGATCCGCGAAACAACTTCACGCGCGGCCCCAGTGCCAGCCGCTTTTCAACAATATCGAGTCCCGTAACCTGGCCGCTCGGAAAGTATTCCGCCCACATCGCCAGTGATGCGCCACCTACCGTTTTGAGGTCAAATCCGCCGACGCCAATTTCAAGCAGATGTATGGGCCGGTCACGTAGCCGATAAAATAGTTCGTGATACAACGGCGTGTAAAAATGTGGCCCCCACTTGTCGGTACCGTGTTTAATAGCAAGCCGCGTCAGAGGATCGATTTCTTGGTCTATTTCAGAGTTGGACATTGATTTATATCCAATGCTGCCTTTGGCGAGTAAACAGGAATAAAAACATCCTTTACCCGCTTTCGGCTTGCGCCGCTATCGTAGATAGGGATGCCATCGGCATCGAAAACAAGAACTAAAGGGGACGTCGTTGACGACAAGACTTACGGAAAATGCAGCGTTTCAGCGGGCACTTGCAGCACTTCAAGCGGGACATGCCCAGGACGCCGAACGTGGGTTCAAAGCCGTCCTTCGCACCGACCCCACGCATATCGCGGCGCTGAATCTTCTCGGCATTGCGCTCAACCAGCTCGGCAATTTTGCCGAAGCCGAAAAGTACCTGCGTTTGGCATTGAAAGAGCAGCCTAAATCCGATGCGACGCTGTACAACTATGGCATCGTGCTGAAAGCGTTAAATCGTCCTGCGGAAGCGCTGGAGCGCTTCACTGAAGCCCTTGCAATCAATCCCGCCGCGCCTGAAACCTGGAACAATCGCGGCACCGTGCTCAACGATTTGAAGCGCCATGAGAAGGCGCTCGAAGACTTCGATCGAGCGATCGCGCTCAATCCGCGATATGCGGAAGCGTTCTACAATAAGGGAAAATCTTTCACGATGCTCAAGCGCTTCGAGGAAGCGCTATCGGATTGTCAGCGGGCGCTCGCGCTCAACCCCGATTTCGCCGAGGCTTGGCTGGGGCGCGGGAATGTCTTCAACCAGCTCAAGCAGTACGACGATGCGCTGACCGCTTATGACAGAGCACTGTCTCTAAAGGCCGATCTCGCCGAAGCGTGGCTGAGCCGCGGCAATATCTTCACCGAAGTGAAACGGCACGACGATGCGTTGGCCGCTTATGACAGGGCGCTGGCGCTGAAGGCCGACCTCGCCGAAGCTTGGCTCGGCCGCGGCAATGTCTTCAACGAACTCAAGCAGTACGACAAGGCGTTCGCCGCCTACGACAAGGCGATGACGCTAAAGCCGCATCTGAACTATGCCGCAAGCGCTCGGCTTCATGCCAAGCTCAATCTGTGCGACTGGACAAATCTGGAAGCGGAGATCGGCGAGCTTCTGTCGCGCATGCGGAAGCAGAACGTGTTGAGCATTCCCTTCGCATTTCTCTCGGTACCGTCATCGCCCGCCGACCAGCTCCTTTGCGCCAGAATCCACATCCAAGATCAGCCGGCCTTTCCGGCACTGTGGCGCGGTGAGACCTATGCTCACGACCGCATTCGCGTTGCCTATCTGTCGGCCGATTTCCGCGAGCACCCGACGACTAATTCGGCGGTTGGCCTCTTTGAACAGCATGACAAATCGCGCTTTGAGGTGACCGGGATATCGTTCGGACCGAATCAAAACTCCTCAATGCGCGAGCGCGTAAAAGGCGCATTCGAGCATTTCATCGACGTCGCGAACAAAAGCGACCGGGAGATAGCGGAGCTTGTTCGCGAGCTTGAAGTCGACATCGCGGTCGACCTGATGGGTTACACTGAAAACGGCCGACCCGGGATATTCGCTCGGCGCTCCGCGCCAATCCAGGTGAGCTATCTCGGTTATCTCGGAACCATGGGAGCGGAATTCATCGATTACGTGATCGCGGACAAGATCGTGTTGCCGGCCGGCCAGCAGCAATACTACACCGAGAGCATCGTGCATCTTCCCGATTGCTTCCTGCCGAACGACGACCGGCTGGAAATCGCGCCAGTCACCCCGTCGCGCCGGGACGCCGGATTGCCCGGCGACGGATTTGTGTTCTGTTCGTTCAACGCCAGCTACAAATTCGGACCGGCGATGTTCGGATTGTGGATGCGCCTTCTGCACAAGGTGGAGGGCGGCGTACTCTGGCTTCTCAATTCGAATGCGGACATGGTGGCCAATCTGCGGCGCGAGGCGCAGCGGTGCGGCGTCGATCCCGGCCGGCTCATCTTTGCGCCACGAATTGCACTCTCCGCGCACCTGGCGCGGCAGCGATTGGCCGGCTTGTTTCTCGACACCGCCCCTTACAATGCGGGCGCGACGGCCGCAGCCGCGCTTTGGTCCGGGGTTCCGGTATTGACCGTGATCGGCGAAACCTTTGTCGGCAGGATGGCGGCAAGCATGCTGCATGCCGTCGGGCTGCCGGAGCTCGTGACCGAGTCATGGCCGGACTATGAGACGGTGGCGTTGAAGATCGCCACCGAGCCGGCGTTTTGCGCATCGCTAAAAGACAAGCTCGCGCGCAACCGCGAAACTTATCCTCTTTTCGACACCGAGCGCTTTACCCGACACATTGAAGCCGCCTACGTCAGCATGTGGCAGGCCTATCAGGACGGCCGTCCGCCGGCCGGTTTCGCGGTCAACGCCGGACATTAGGCGTCTTCGGCCAATCTCCGCGACCAGGACGGCGTTTCGGTTCCTGCAGGCGCTCGCCTTTTGGGGATCTCCGGCCATTGTCACGAGCCAATACTTGGCGGTAGTAGTTATGGGAATTAACAACCCCTTTCCCAGATTCGACCATGAATGCCGGCCTGACCGCCAATGCGGCATCAACCTCTTCCGAGCAACCCGTTCCGACGGAAGGGATCAAACTACACATCGGCGGTACAGTGAAACATGACGGCTGGACCATCCTAGATGCCTTGCCGGGCCCCATCGTGGATTACGTCGGCAACTGCAATGACTTATCTTTCCTTTCCGACGGGAGCTGTTCCGAGGTCTACGCGTCGCACGTGCTAGAGCATTTGGGCTACAACGGCGAGCTAGAGGAAACGCTCAAAGGCATTCACCGCGTCCTAAAGCCCGGCGGCCGCTTGCGCGTCTCGGTCCCCGACTTGGAAATGCTCTGCCGGTTATTCCTGCATCCGTCAAACAACGGAGAAGGCCGATTTCACGTCATGCGGATGATGTTCGGCGGCCGGATGACCGCCTACGACATTCATTACGTCGGCTTGAATTTTGAATTCCTTGGCGGGTATCTGCATAAGGCTGGCTTTCGGGACATCCGGCGGGTGCCCGAATTTGGGCTGTTTAACGACACCAGCACGCAGTTGTTCCGCGATGCGCCGATAAGCCTCAACGTTCAGGCAAGGAAGTAATGCCACAACAATTTTTACGGAATATCGGCCGTCAATTAGATTGCGCGAAATATTGGATTCTAATCCTTAGCGGCAAAAAGCAGCCGCTCGGATAGAACGGGACGGAACGACCGGTTAAGTTCGACCGCTTTTGCATCAGCGTATCATGATGGAGCGATCAAACAAAAACCCCGGCGGACGAGCCGCCGGGGTTGCCGAATTCACGCCTCGAGGCTGCAGATCTTCACGTATTCTGACAATCTGACTAAGAATCGGTGTTTTCGCGGCCGAACGCCGATAGAATTCCTCCGGGAGCTTTCGAAATATACGGGGTATCGGATCGGCAATGGTGGGGCACAATACGTTGTCTGGTAGTCCAAATACCCAACACGCCGCTCAGAGACTTAAGGGTGTATGCTGGGTATTAGGGTCTGGACTCACAACTTGATCCAATAGAGTGCACCGACGAGGGCGGCGGCGGCAAGGAAGTTTCGGGCGAGTTTATCGTAACGCGTGGCGATGCGGCGCCAGTCTTTGATGCGGCAGA
>Ga0182015_10000324_pt1 | contig 68434 bp, 60 predicted proteins | sample 712P3MmetaG_FD_120478 | JGI IMG/M metagenome (GOLD analysis project Ga0182015, IMG submission 120478) | Permafrost microbial communities from Stordalen Mire, Sweden - 712P3M metaG | ecosystem: Environmental > Terrestrial > Soil > Wetlands > Permafrost | place: Sweden: Stordalen | collected...
GCCGCGCTCACGGCGCCGCCGGCCCCTCAGGCCGCGGCGAGACGCGGCACGTCGTGCACGATGTCCGACGGCGCGAAACTCGACGAGTAGATCGTCTTGATCTCGCCGCGCGAGGTGATTCCGTAGATCAACGCGGTGTGCGCGACCAGCTCCGGGTTACCCGTGTCACGCCGCGCCCCAACGCCCCATCGCGTCCAGACCCGGGCGAGCGCGCCCGCGCTGCCGAGCAGGTACTGCATCTCGCCGGTCATCTCATGTGCTGCGAGGAAGGCGGCGACCGATGCCGGCGTGTCTCCGCGGGGGTCGACTGAGACGGCGATGACCTGGACCTCGCGACGCTCGCGTGCCGGCATCTCCGCCAGGGCCGTGTGCAGCTTGGAGGCAATGATCGGGCACACGTCCGGGCAGTGGGTGTAGAGGAAGGTCACGAGCACCGCCTTGCCGCGATAGTCGGCGATGTCGATCGGCACGCCGAGGTAGTTCTTGAGGCTCAGCGGCGGCGCCGGCTTGGCGGGATTCAGCGCGAAGCCGGCGTAGCTGCTGGTCTTCACCGAGGTCGCTCCGAGCACCGTGGGCGCCGGCTTCCCGTGGATCAGAACCGCCGCGAGCGCGCCCACCGCCACCAGGAAGACGACGAGCAGCAGCAGGTCGCGCCGACGAAACGCCGAGCCCGTCGGACCGGCGGGGTGGCCGGCAGCACGTGTCGGATCGGCGTCGATCTCCATGGCGGACCGGGTCCGAGTCTAGCCGGTGCGCGCCGAGCGGCTTACCCCTGCTGCGCACCTGTCAGGCGGCGGCGCGGGCGGATTTCCGCTCTGAGCGGGTGCGCGCGCTGTCGCCTTTTCGCCAGGCACTTGCAATGGTCCGACCGTCCAGGTAGAAAACGCAATGTGAGGGTGAGGGTCCTAGCGGTCGCGACGACGTTGGGAGTCTTGGTCGGGCTCGTCGTCGTCTACTTCATCTTCTTCCTCCAGTCCGGGCCGGCGGCGATCGCCGCCGTTGTCAGCGACGGAACGGCGCGTCTGACGCTCCAGACGGTGCCAAGCTACGGCCATCACCCGTTCCCGGACTGGGTCAGCTACATGGCCAAGGATCCGAAAGGGAAGTGGGAGCACACGACGCTCTTCAAGGTGCCGGCGCACACGCTCGTAGATGTGACGATCTACCAGTACGACGGCGCCAGCGGCCTGCGCAACGCCTTCCTCGGCGGCGTCAGCGGCACCACCGGCGGCATCGAGACGATCAACGGCACGCCTGAACACGGGATCAATGCCAACGACGCCGCGCATACCTTCACGGTGCCGGATCTCGACATCAACGTGCCGCTGCCCGGTGTCAACCCGAACGCAAAGAATCAGTGCGGCGTCGCGCCGTGCTCGCTGGCCGAAGCTCACAACACGATCACCTTCAGCTTCCGCTCCCCCGGGCCTGGCACCTACCGCTGGCAGTGCTTCGTCCCCTGCGCCGCAGGATTCCTCTTCGGCAACGGCGGGCCGATGCAGACGATCGGCTACATGAGCGGCCTGATCGAGGTGTCGTGAGCGAGGCGTCCGCGATCCCCGCCCGCCCTGGCGGCGAGCCGCGCCACGGAGTGCGCATCGCGACGATCTGGGCGGTGGCGACAGCGATCGTGCTGCCACTGGTCATCTGGGTCGTCGGCCCGCACATCCCGCCCGGCTCGATGAGCCAGCAGACGCGCGACCAGCACACGGTCGACGTGATCCTGACCGCACTGGCAACGCCGATCGTGCTGATGATCTGGGTCTACTTCGGATACGCCGTACGGGTGTTCCGCCAGGATGGTGCCGCCATCGTCGACGGGCCCCCGATCACCGGCAACGGCAGGGTCCAGGCGACCTGGCTCGTGGCCACCAGCGCGCTCGTGCTCGGACTCGCCGTGTTCGGCACGGCCGACCTGCTGACGACCGGCGGTGCCGGAGGCGGCGAGGGACCAAATCCAGTTGCCAAGCCGGCTGACTGGCGCGGCGCCCTGCCAATCCAGGTGATCGGCCAGCAATGGCTCTGGACCTTCCGCTACCCCACCTACGGCGGCATGGAGACGACGAAGCTCTATCTCCCCGTCAACCGCGAGATCGAGTTCCACGTCACGTCGCTCGACGTCGTCCACAGCTTCTGGGCGGTCGAGCTCGGCGTCAAGGCCGATGCGGTGCTCGGCGCCGACAACATCGCCTTCGACAAGCCGCTGGAGCTCGGCAGCTTCCAGGTGCGCTGCGACGAGCTCTGCGGCCTCTGGCACGGCCACATGAACACGACCGGGCGAGTCGTGAGCGACGCAGCCTTCACACAGTGGGCGACGAGTGAGGAGCGACAGAGCGCCGCCCTGACCAAGCAGTTGCCGCCCTACTCGCGCGTCTATTACCCATCCCCACTACGGAATGCGTCCTGACATGGAATCAGCCAGTCTCTCCGTGAGCCAGACCAGCGTAAGCACTCCATCGACGTGGCGCCAGCTGCTCGGCTTCAACGTGATCTGGGCGGTCGCGCTCAGCATCGGCGGCTATGCGCTCGGGCATTGGCTCGGCGCGCACATCGGGGGCAACTCGAGCGCCCAGACCGAAACCGATCAGGACGACGTGGCAATCCTGATGGGCATGGGCTTCTCGATTCTCGGCTGGCTGGTCGGGCTCGGCTTCTTCAACTATCCGCTCGGGCGGATTATTGGCCGTCCGGCGACGCTGCGCGAGCGCGAGGAACACGGCGCGTGGCGCTACTTCCGCCTCTGCACCGACCACAAGGTCGTCGCCATCCAGTACCTGGTCGCGGTGCTGTTCTTCTTCTTCGTCGCCGGCCTGAACGCGATGTTCATCCGCACAGAACTGACCAGCTCCAACGCGACGCTGATCCCGGCCGGCAACTACCTCACGCTCGTCGGGCTTCACGGCACGATGATGCTGATGATGATGTCGGCTGGCGTGCTCGGGCCGCTCGGGAACTACCTCGTGCCGCTGATGATCGGCTCGCGCCGCATGGCATTCCCGCGGATCGAGTCGCTGACGATGTGGCTGACCGTGCTGGCCGGGTTCGTCCTGCTGTCGGCGACGCTGCTCGGCGGCTTCCCGACCGGCTGGACGGGCTACGCGCCGCTGGCCGACGAGGCGCGCGCCGGCATCGACTCCTACATCGTGTCGTTCGCGCTGATCGGCATCTCGCTCGCGCTGGTCGGGGTCAACATGATCGTGACGGTGATGACGCTGCGCGCGCCGGGGATGCACTGGAACCGCCTGCCGATCTTCGTCTGGGGCATGGTGACGACGTCGATCCTCGCCGTGCTGGCGGCGCCCGTGCTGCTCGCGGCGCTGATCATGGTCGTCTTTGACCGCGCGGTCGAGACCGCCTTCTTCATCCCGACCTCCGGTGGCAGCCCGTTTCTGTGGGATGAGCTGTTCTGGTTCTTCGGCCATCCCGAGGTCTACATCCTCGCCCTGCCGGGATTCGGGATCGTGCTCGAGATCCTGCCGGTGTTCGCGCGCAAGCCGCTGTGGGGCTATCGCCTGGCGGTCGCCGGGATGTTCGGCGTCGCGCTGATGAGCTTCATGGTCTGGCAGCACCACCTCTTCATGAGCGGGATCAACTCGGACCTGCGCCCGTTCTACATGTTCACGACCGAGCTGATCTCGATTCCGACCGGCATCATCTTCCTCAACGGCATGGGGACCTTGTGGCGAGCAAGGATTCGTTTCACCGTGCCGATGCTGTTCGCGCTCGCGTTCTTCTTCAACTTCCTGATCGGCGGTCTCTCGGGCGTCTTCCTTTCGGATGTGACGAGCGACGTGGTCACGCACGGCAGCTACTTCGTGATGGCCCACTTCCACTACACGATCATGGGCGGGCTGGTCTTCGCGCTGATGGGCGGCATCTACTTCTGGCTGCCGAAGATCACCGGCTTCAACCTGAACGAGAAGCTTGGGAAGCTCCACTTCTGGACGATGTTCATCTTCTTCAACCTGACCTTCTTCCCGCTGTTCGCGGCGGGCATGCTCGGCATGCCGCGACGCGTGTCCAGCTACAACGCCGACCTGCACACGCTGAACGTGTTCGTCTCGATCTCGGCCTTCTGCCTCGGCCTCTCGATGCTGATCTTCCTCTGCAACCTCGTCTGGTCAGTGGTGTTCAAGCGCGAGCGCGCGGTGGCGAACCCCTGGCAGTCCAAGTCGCTGGAGTGGCAACTGCCCTCGCCGGTGCCGGTCTACAACTTCGAGCGCATCCCCACGATCACGTCGCATCCGTATGGCTACGGCACGCCTGACGCGCCCGCGGTCGCCGACTTCGGTCCGCGCGTGATCGCCGGCGAAGGCGGCTTCGCGTGAGCTCGCACGAGGGCCTGGTCGCTGACGCCGAGGATCCGGCGGTCCTCGGAAAGAACCTCGCGGTCGGCGCGCGGCTGCTCGCCAGCGCCGTCGTGTTCTTCTTCATGGCGTTCGTCTTCGCGTTCTTCTACCTGCGCGCGCTCAACACGAACCACGACTTCCACCCCGCCCACACCAACCCCCCGACCGGCTGGGGCGTGGCGATCCTGGCGTGCGTCCTGGTCTCGACGGCCACCTTTGAGCTGGCGCGCCGTGCGCTGGAGGACGGAACCGGAAACGCGTGGCGAATCGGCTCCCTGCTGGCCTTCGTGATCGCCCTCGCCGCGGTCGTTTTGCAGGCCGTCGAGTACTACAACCTTCCCTTCGGCGCGAGCGACGGTGGGCTGGCGAGCGTGTTCCTCGGATTCACGGTCGTGTTCGCCGTGTTCTGGCTCGGCGCCGTCTACTGGATCGAGACGCTGTGGGCGCAGTCGCTGCGCCAGCCTGCGGCCGCAGCGGGCGACATCCACTCACCATCTGCGGTGCTGCGTCCGAGCGCCGATGCCTGCACCGTCTACCTCTATGTGATGGTTCTCGTCGAGCTGTTCGCCTTCGTCCTGCTCTACCTCGTCAAATGATCGCCGCCGCCCTCCCACTCGCCGCCGCCGGCACCACGACCTTTGCGGGCGCGCTCACGCTCATCCTGCCGATCGGGCTGGTGATCGTCGTACTCGGCGTCTGGCTGACCGCGCTGCGTCGCGGGCGCAACGCCATCGCCGATTCGGCGAGCACGGCGGCCCCTGGCGCTGAAGAGCCACCGCCCGCGCCGCACGGATCGTGAGAGGGCGCCCGCGCTCGCCCGTCGTGCCTCGATGCCGGCCGCGGTAGACCTCCCGCTCGCTGTTCTCTCGCTGGTCGCCTGCCTGCACGTGCTCGGCGAGCACCGCGCAGTTTCCCTGCTCGGAAGGCCGCGAAGCCGCCGCGAGCGCTGGCGCGCAGCCTCCTTCTACGCCGGCCTGCTCGTGATTCTCGCGGCGCTCGCGTCGCCAATCGACACGCTGGCGGAGAAGCTCTTCTGGGTGCACATGACCCAGCACGTGATGCTGCTGACGATCGCGGCTCCGCTGATCGTGCTCGGTTCCCCGTGGTCCTCGATCTGGCGCCCGTTGCCGCTGGGCTTCCGGCGGACGGTGGCCAAGACGATCAGCCGCTCAGGCTGGTGCGCTCCGCTGCGCGCGCTGGGACGGCTGCTTTCGCGGCCGGTTCCGGTGTGGATCGTCTTCAACGTGAACCTCGTCGCCTGGCACGTTCCGGCGCTATATGACCTGGCCGTGCGCGACCGTGCCGTGCACGATCTCGAGCACGTGACGTTCATCGTGTTCGCCGTGCTGCTGTGGGCTCAGGTACTCGACTCGCCACCGCTGCGCGCCCGCCTCAGCGCGATCCACCGCGTCTACTACATCGTCGCCTCAGCGATCGTCAGCTGGGTGATCTCGCTCGTGTTGATCTTCGCCTCCTCGCCGCTGTACCCGGCCTACGCCCACCTCGCCCACCGGCCCGGCGGAATCTCGGCACTGACCGACCAGCAGCTGGCCGGCGGCGTGATGCTGGTTCCCGGATCGCTGTCGATGACCTTGTTCGTCTTCATCCAGCTGTACCTCTGGATGGGCATCGACGAAAACGCCCCGCGGCGGCGCGGAAGCGCTCTAACACCACTCTGAGCACTCGGCCAATGCCGGCGGATCCGCGACGGGCACCTTCTTCGCACCGATAGAGCGCCCGCTACCAGTCGCTTTCAAGGCTGCGCCTACGACACGCGTCCATTCCATTTGGCATAGGCCGACCCGTGCCTCAACATGACCGGCGTCGGCACAGACATCGTGGCCGACCAGTCGATGCTCGACTCCACCACCAGAACTGGCGACCGCGCCGCAGCGTGCGCCACAACCACAGGATCCGGCAACAGACGGTCGGGTCGCAGCAGCGCCAAGAAAGGCACTCTCGTATGTCACCGCACACCGCCGGATCCGCAACTCGCCAGACGCTGCGCCGCCTCCTGCTGAGTGCAGGAGTTCTCGGCGGGCTTGCGATCACGGCGCTGCCGATCGCCTCAGCCCAGGCAGCCACCCTGGCTGCCACCACGCCCTGTGGCACCACCACCCTGTCGCAGCCGTTCACCCCGTGGGGCGACACGGGCTACTACTGGCTGCTGCCGGGCGGTAATTTCGAAGGCAGCCTGACCGGCTTCACGCTCAGCGGCGGCGCCGCCAAGGTTGCCGGCAGCGAGCCGTTCGCGGCGACGGGATCGCTTGGAGCATGGTCGTTGTCCCTGCCCGCCGGCGCCAGCCTCCAGACGCCGTTCGTCTGCGTTGACGGAGCCGACACCTACTTCCGCTTCTTCGCGCTGAACAAGGCGGCGTCGTCGAGCGTCGCCGTCTCGGTCGTGTACACGGTCGCCGGTCTGCAGACCTCGTTCATCGTGGGTACGGTCACAGGCGACTCGAAGTGGGCGCCCTCAGCAGCCATGCACACCGGCGGCAAGATCGCCTCGAAGCTGTCGCTCAACGGCACGGCGCAGATGGCCTTGCGCTTCACGGCAATCGGCGGAACCTCGCAGATCGACGACATCTTCATCGATCCCCGCCTGAAGCACTGACATTCACGCCGCGCGGCCCTGCTGCGCAGGCGCGGCAGGACCAGCCGACGTCCCACTTGATCCCCTATCCGGGGCCGGCTGACCAGCCGGCCCCGGACCCATTTGGGACCCCGCTGCAGCGCCCACGGCGCGGAGGATCCGCGCCGCCGGCCGCGCGCCGAGCCAATCGCCGGGGCAGGTTGCCCGCGCGGCCTGCTCAGGACGTGTCCATGAGTCCTCGCTGAACGCCGCAGCGCTCGTAAAGATCACCGGCGGATCAGTCGATACCACCGACATGTTGGGCCAGTTGAGTCTGGAGCTTCAGGCTGTCATCGCTGACACGCTGCAGGAGCCCAGCGCGCAGATGACGGCCCGCGAACGCCTCGTCGAGATCCTCGTCGGCGGCTGCTTCCTGATCGCAGTTCTGCTGATCCTGGTGCTCGACCCACCGCACGCCTTCGCCGTCACCGCAGGCGCGATCTGCTTCGTGGTGCTGGTCGCCGCGCTGCGGGTCCGCGTCGACACGCCGTTCGGCTTCACCGTGCCGGCACAGGTCGCGTTCGTCCCGCTGCTGTTCGCCGTCCCGGTGGCGGTCGTGCCGATCGCGGTCGCGGCCGCGATGGCGCTCGCACGGCTGCCCGAGATCATTCGGCGTGAGACGCGCCCCAGCCGGCTGGGCCAATGCCTCGGAAACGCCTGGTTCGCGATCGGCCCCGCCGCGGTCTTCGCGATCGCACACGTCACGCCGAACAGGGCGTCACCAGGCCTGCTGATCGTCGCGCTCGCCGCGCAGTTCGTCGTCGACTTCGCCGCATCCGGTGTGCGCTTCGCGCTCGGCCGCGGTGCCACCCTGACGGCGCAGCTCGAGGACAGCTGGGTCTACGTCGTCGACGCAGGCCTGTCCGGAATCGCGCTGCTGGTGGCCGACGAGATTCACCGCGCGCCGCTGGCACCACTGGCGCTGTTGCCGCTGCTCGGGCTGGTCGCAATGTTCGCCAAGGAGCGTCGCGAGCGTCTGGAAAGCCTGCTCGAGCTAAACGATGCCTACCGCATCGCGCGCGACGAGGCGATCGAGGCGTCAAAGATGAAGTCGGCATTCCTCGCCAACGTCAGCCACGAGATTCGCACGCCAATGAACGGCGTGATCGGGATGAACGACCTCCTGCTCACCACACCGCTCGACAGCGAGCAGCGCTCCTACGCGGAGCAGGTCAGCCGATCCAGCGAGCACATGCTTGCGATCATCAACGACATCCTCGACATCTCGACGATCGAGACCGGTCGCCTCGAGCTCGATCGTGTCGACTTCGACCTGCGGGACGCGATCGAACAGGCGTGCGCGCCGGCCGCGATCGAGGCTGCAGCCAAGGGGATCGAGCTGACGATCGAGATCGGCACCGATCTGCCAGGCCGCGTGAGCGCAGACGGCTCGCGACTGCGCCAGGTGCTGATGAACCTCGTCTCCAACGCCGTCAAGTTCACGACCGTCGGGTCGGTCGCGGTACGCCTGCGCGCTCTCGCCGACGAGGGTCCCGACGGCGTTCGCTTCGAGGTCACCGACACCGGCATCGGAATCGACCCCGAGCAGCTCGAACGGATGTTCGAGCCATTCACACAGGCCGACGTGTCCACGACGCGCGTCTACGGTGGCAACGGCCTCGGCCTCGCGATCGCCAAGGAGCTCGTTGAGCTGATGGGCGGCGCGATCGGAGCCGAGAGCACGCCGCAGGTTGGAAGCCGCTTCTGGTTCGAGCTGGCGCTGCCGCCGGCGCCGGAAAGCGTCGAGGTGACGCAGGGCGGCGTTGCGATCCAGAGCGCTGCCGACGCCCAGCAAGCCGTCGGGCTGGAAGGCGACGAAGCCGAGCGGACCGCCGCGGCGCCGGACAGCGTCGTGGCGCAGAAGGTCGGGGCGGGTCCGCACGACGCCGTGCCCGTGCAGCCGGCCGCGTTCCAGGACCACAGCTCGAGTTCCGCGACAGCACCGGAGCGCTCCCAGTCCACGGGTGAGGCGGCGCCCTCCCACGACGGTGCCGACGATCTCGAAGCGCCGATCGTCCTGGTGGTCGAGGACAGCGCCGTCAATCGCATGGTCGCCGGTCACGTTCTCGAACGCGCAGGATTCCGCGCGCACCTCGTGGACGACGCCCTCCAGGCACTCGACGCGCTCGACGGCCAGCACTTCGACGCCATCCTGATGGACTGCCAGATGCCGGGCATGGACGGTTACGAGGCAACGCGCGAGCTTCGCCGCCGCGAGAGCGTCGACGAGCGCCACACTCCTGTCATCGCGATGACCGCGCACGCCATGGCGGGCGACCGCGAGCGCTGCCTGCAGGCAGGCATGGACGACTACATCTCCAAGCCGGTGCGATCGCAGGTGCTCGTCGAGATGCTGCAGCGCTGGGTTCCGGACAGGCGCAGCGCCGGCGGTGGCTCCGCCCGCCCCAAGCTGGATGCCAGCGGGCTCGACGGCGGACCGCCGGAGGTTCAGCCCGGGGACGTCGCGCACGTGCTAAACGCCGCCGGCTGACGCCCCGCTGACCTGCTCGGCGTGGGCGTCGCTTTAGGCGTCGCGTCCCGCCGTGCCAAACCGGCTGCCGGCAGCGCGACGATCGCCCCCTCGATCACCTCGCGGCGTGCGTCACGGCGGCCCGCTGCCGCCACCGCCCGGCGTTTCAATTCGCAGGCGCGAACCGGCCGGCAGCTCCCCCTCGGCTTTGCCGCCAAGCGGCTCGCCGTCAAGGGTGTCGCGGCCCGGCGCGCCGTCTGCTCCACCGCCGGCTCCGCTGGGGCCGTGGCGACGGCGTTCGCCGATCAGCGAGAAGTGCATCGGCTCGAGCGCCTCGAGCTCGCGCACGATGCCGTCGCCGCCATGAAAGCGCCCCGCGCCGCCCGAACCGCGGCGGCGCTCACTGCGCGCGATCCGGATCGGGTATGCACGCTCGAGAGCCTCGACCGGGGTGTTGAGAGTGTTGCTCATCGCCACGTGCACGCAGCTCGGCCCGTCGGCGTCCGGGCACGCGCCCTGCCCGCCGCCGATCGTCTCGTAGTAGGAGAAGCGCGAGTTGCCGAGTGTGAGGTTGTTCATCGTCCCCTGGCCGAGCGCCCGTCCGAAAGCCTTGAGCACGAGATCGGCTACGCGCGAGGAGGTTTCGACGTTGCCTGCGGCGACCGCGGCTGGGCGACGCGCGTTCAGCAGCGACCCCTCGGGCGCGCGAACCTCGATCGGCCGGTAGGCGCCCGCGTTCGGAGGCATGTCGGGGTCGGTGAGCACGCGCACCGCGAAGTAGCAGGCGGAGTGCGTCACGGCGAGCGGGCAGTTGAGGTTGCCCGGATGCTGGCCGGCACTGCCTTCGAAGTCGAGCACGATCCGCTCCCCCTCGACGCTGGCGCGCAAACACAGCTCGAGATCGCCTTCAGGCGCTTCGACGACGTCGCGGGCTTCGCGCACCCCGTCGCCGAGCACCGCGATCGCCGCCGCCGCCCGCCGCTCGCCGTAGCTCAACACCGACGCCAACGTTTGTGCGAGCGTGCGCGGACCGAGGCGACCCGCCAGCTCCGCCAGCCGCCGTGCACCGACCACGTTGGCCGCAAGCTGCGCGCGCAGGTCGGCGGCGCGCTCGGCGGGTTGTCGCATCGGCGCGACGAGCGCCTCGATCAGCTCCTCCGCGAACGGCTGGGGCGCGATCACCACCCCTTCCTCACCGAGCGTGCGGCTGTCCGCCGGCATCGATCCCGCTGTGCGACCGCCGACGTCGGCGTGATGCGCGCGGGTGGCTGCGAAGCCGATCAGGCGCCCCGCGTGGTGAGCGGCGCTGATCACCGTGATATCTGGCAGGTGCGTACCGCCGGCGAAGGGATCGTTGAGGATCCACGAGCGACCGGGCGGCTGTTCGCGGGCGAGAACCGCAGCCACCGCCGCCGGCATCGCGCCGAGGTGAACAGGGATGTGCTCGGCCTGCATGATCATTTCGCCGCGCGCGTCAAACAGGGCGCTCGAAGCATCGCGGCGCTCCTTGATGTTCGGCGAATGGGCAGCGCGGATCAGCAGCGCACCCATCTCTTCACATGCGGCGTGCAGTGCCCCGAGCGCCAGCGGCAACTCGATCGGATCGATCGACGGCGGCCGGCGAGCGCTCATCCGCGCATCAGCTCGATCGTCCCGTCGGCCAGGACAACTCCATCCCACCCGGGGGTGACCAGCAGGGTCGCGTCCGCGAGCGCGCAGAGGGCAGGGGCCTCCAGGCGCTCGCCCGGAGCGGGCGCACCGGTGATCAGGGCCGCCTCAATTTCGCGTCCGCCAAGCCAGATCCGCGTGCCGGATCGTGTCGCCCGCGAGCGCGACGCGCAGGCCGCGACCAACGGCGCGTCGCCCCACACGGACACCGTCACCGTCACCAACTCGACCTCGCTCCGGGGCTCAACGTAGCCGTAGGCGCGCTCGTGCGCCTGCTCGAAGCGGGCGCGAAGCAGGTTGGCATCGGCGTCCACCGGCCCCTCGACGGTCAGTTCGAACGACTGCCCGCGGTAGCGCAGGGCGTAGAGCACGCGTTCACGGACCGGATCGCTTCCCAGTTGCGCCCGCGCGCGAGCGCGCAGGTGCTCGACCGCCGCAGCCTCGAAGGAGCCCGTCGCGTCGCGTCGCGGGGCTGCGGCAGCGAGGCCGAGCGCCGAGAGGACGCCGCAGGACTGCGGGCAGAGGATCCGCCGAATCCCGAGCTCCGCGGCGATCGCCGTTGCGTGCAACGGCCCAGCACCGCCAAAGGCCAGCAGCGCATGGTCGCGCGGATCGATCCCGCTAGCGATGGTGACAGCGCGCATCGTCCGCAGCATCTCGGCGTTCGCGACCTCGACGATGCCCTCCGCGGCGCGCAGAAGCTCGACCCCCAGTTCCCTTGCGAGCCCGCGAATCGCCGTCAGCGCAAGCTCGCGATCGAGGCGCACGCCACCGGCGAGCACCCCGTCGGGCGGCAGGTGACCGAGCACCACATGGGCGTCGGTCACGGTCGGCTCAACGCCGCCGCGGGCGTAGGCCGCGGGGCCCGGCAACGCGCCGGCCGATCTGGGCCCGACGCGCAGCACGCCGCCGGCGTCGCACCAGCCGATCGAGCCACCGCCGGCGCCCACGGTCTCGATGTCCAGGCTCGGCAGGGCAAGCGGCCGTCCGGCGATCCTCCGGCTGTCGGTTTCGCCGACCTCGCCCCCATCGATCGCGCAGACATCGGTCGATGTGCCGCCCATGTCAAAGCACAGCACGTCGCGCGCGCCCGCGCCGGCAGCGAACATTCGTGCTGCCTGTGCGCCGCCGGCCGGTCCCGAGAGGACCGTGAGCGCGCCGTGCGCCGCAGCGTCTTCGGCACTCGTCAGCCCGCCTGAGGATTGCATCACCGCCGGGCGTGGCAGGCCTGCCCGCGAGCAACGATCGCCGAGCTCGCGGAGGTGGTCGCGCAGCAGCGGCGAGAGCGCGGCATCGAGCTCCGTCGTCGCGCCCCGCTCGTACTCTCGCGGCGTGGCGCTGACCTCGTGCGAGAGCGAGATGTGCACGTCAGGCAGCCGCCGGCGCAACGCCTCGCGCACCGCAAGCTCGTGCGCGGGGTGGGCCGAGGAGTGCAGGAGCACCACCGCGATCGCCTCCACCGCGCTCCCGGCGAGCGCGGCGGCCAGCTCGTCGAGGGCGGCGGGCGCGTGGATCGGGCCGTGTGGGCCCGTGCGCTCGTCGACGGCGAAGCGCAAATGCGACGGCACGAGCGCGGGCGGCTGAGCGGCGCACAGCCGGTAGAGATCCGCTCGCGACTGACGGCCCAGCTCCACAAGGTCGGTGAATCCGTCGGTTGCCAGCAGCGCCGTGCGCGCCGCCCGCCCCTCGAGCAGGGCGTTGGTCGTGACCGTCGTGCCGTGGGCGAAGGCCGAGACCTCCGCATGCGCCGAGCCCGCAGCGTCCAGTGCGAGCTCGACCGCCCGCATCACGCCGATTGACTCATCCGCCGGCGTGGTCAGCGTCTTGGCCGTGTGCATCTCGCCGCTCGGCGAGACCACAACGGCGTCGGTGAAGGTCCCGCCGACATCGACGCCGAGCAGCATCGGCCGCACGTTACCGCTGCTCGCGTGTCGCGTGGCGCGGCCCCGGCGCGGCGCTGCGGCCCCTGCGCCGCGGCGGTCAGACGGGCAGCGCGGCGATCGCCGGCGCGAGCGGGAGCGACGCCGCGAAGAGCGCCTGCGCGCGGCGCGTCAGCGGCCCCGGCGCCGTCAACGGGCGCCCGTCGACGCTCGCGATCGGTACGACCTCCGCCCCCGTGCCGGTGAGGAACGCCTCATCGGCCGTCCATGCGTCGGCGCTGACAAGCGAGCGCTCATCCACGGCGATACCGTCCGCACGCAGCAGTTCGATGACATGGCCTCGGGTGATGCCCTCCAGGCCGCCGGCGGAGACCGGCGGCGTGCGCACGACGCCCCCCCGCACGAGAAAGAAGTTGTCGGCGGTGCACTCGGCGATCTCACCGGCGCCGTTGAGCAGCAGGGCCTCGTGTGCGCCCCGCGCGCGGGCCTCGGCCGCCGCCAGCACCGAGGTGAGGTAGTTCAGCGACTTGATCTGCGGCGGAACGCCATCGGGCGCCGAGCGGCGCAGGCTTGACGTGATCAGATCCACGCCGCGCTCGTAGAGCTCCGGCGGATACAGCGCGAGCGAGGCGGCAATCAGGATCGTCGTCGGATGCTCGCAGGTGTGGGCTGAGACGCCGAGCAGGCCACGGCCGCGCGTGACGATCAGGCGAATGTAGCCGTCCGGCCCGCCGAAGCGGGCGATCGCCTCGCTGCACAACTCCGACAGCTCGCGGTCGCCGTGGGGAACGTCGAGCATCAGGCAGCGTGCCGACGCGCGCAGCCGGCGCAGGTGAGCCTCGAGCAGAAACGGCGTCGCCGCGTAGAAGCGGATGCCCTCGAACACGCCGTCGCCGTAGAGAAGGCCGTGATCGAGCACCGAAACGCTCGCCTTCGCGGCGTCGTCATGCCAGACCCCGTCGACCCAGGCGACCGATTGGCGGCTCATTTGGCGAACTTACTGTTCACACAGTTAGTTGTCAAGGCAAGTCGCTAGCCTGTCGGTCACCGTGTCCACAAGCGCTCCGGCTGACCCGCAGATCCGCCGTCGCAATGCCGGCGCCTCTCGCCGCGCGATCCTCGACGCTGCGGAGGAGCTCTTTGCTCAGCGCGGCTACGAGCGCACGAGCCTCGGCGAGATCGGACGCCGGGCCGGCGTCTCAGCGGCGCTGCCGGCCTACTTCTTCGGCGGCAAGCGCGCGCTCTATGAGGCGGTCCTCGAGCGCCTGCTGCTCGAGCGCGAGCAGCGTCTTGAGCCGCTCGCGGCGCGCGCGGCCGAAGAACTCGATCGCACCGGAGCATTGCGGCCTGCGCTGGAGTTGCTGATCGACGGCTACATCGACTTCCTGCGCGAGCGCACGGCGCTCGTGCGTCTGATGGGCCGCGAAGCGCTGGGCGGCGGGCGCCGCCTGGCTCCCGGCCCCCGCCATTCCGTCGCCGTGGCGGGCGGACTCGCGCGCTTCCTGCGCTCCCTGCCGCCGCCGCCAGGGCCGTCGGTCGACCCCGAGCAGTTGCTGATCACCGTCGTCGCCCTCTGCTTCTTCCCGATCGAGCACAACGACACGATGCTCGCCGCGATGGGGCTTGACGCTACCGACGCGCAGTTCGCGGCCGCCCGCAAGCGTCACGTCGTCGACGTGCTCGAGCGCGTGCTGAGCGGCGGCGTGGTTGAAAAGCGGCAGTCCTAGCGCCGCCGCGCGCGCCAGCGCACGACCATCCGCCATAGACGACGCAGCAGTCGAGTCCAGTCACCCATCGGTGGCGAGTCTCGCACACTCCGGCCGGCTCGAACACCTGTGCGCCCGCCGCCCGCCGGCCAGCCTGCGACCTAGACCGCCGGCCGATGCGCGGCACGGCGCTCCCGAGCTCAGGTCCCGATCGCGAGACCGAGAAGGTAGGTCACGCCACCCACGACCGCACCCGCCGCGGTCATCTCGATACCGGCGGACCAGGCGGTGCGCAGCGTGAACAGCGACTTGGCCGCGCCGACCGCGAAATGGGCCACCAGCGACACCGACGCCGCGACGATCACGCCGGCGGTGCCGTGGAGAAAGAAGAACGGAATCACCGGCACCATCGCGCCGGCGGCGGTCGAGAGACCGCCGGCGAGCGCAGCCTGGACGGCGTCCCCCCGCTCGGCGTCGGCACTGCCGAATTCCTCGATCGCGATCGCCTTGAACAACTGCTCGGGATCCTCGGCGATGCGCCCTACAACCATGTCCGCCTCGGCGACCGTGAGGCCCTTGAGCTGATAGAAGAGCGAAAGCTCTTCCTTCTCCTCCTCCGGGTGGGCGAGCACCTCGTCGCGTTCGCGCGCGAGGTTCGCGGCCGCCACCTCGGCGACCGAGCGCTCGGCGAGGTAGGCACCGGTCGCCATCGACAGCGCCGAGCCGATCGCCCCGAACAGGCCGGCGGTCAAGACGAGATGCGAGCCTCCGGTTGCGCCCGAGAAGCCGGCGACCAGCCCGAAGACCGCAGCGAGCCCGTCGTTTGCGCCGTAGATGACACCGGAGATCCAGCCGCCGGTTCCCCGGTGCCAGCTCTCGCGCCCGAGAATCCGCGTCAGGCGCACCTGCGGGCCGTCGTTGCCGGGTGCGACGCGTTCGATCACCGGCACGCCGCCGGCCCGCAACTGCGCCAGCGCGACTGTGTGCTGCTCCTCCTCATCGCGGATCTGCTCGAGCAGCCGGTCGGTGTCCGCGTCGCCGGTCGGGCGCTCGTCGATCTCGGCGGCGATGTCCTGCTCCATCGCCTCCTGGCGCGCGATCAGGCGATCGATCGGCGCCAGGCGTGCCTGGAGACGACGCCAGGTGGAGAGCCGGACGCTGCGCTCATCGGGGATCTGGATCCCGAGCTCGGTCATCCGCTGCTCGAGTCGACTGCGGTGCGAGCGCTCGACCTCGGCCAGCCGGTTCAGCACCTGCGCGCGACGGGGATCGGACTCGCGCCGCGCGATCAGCCCATAGACGATCGTCGCCTGGACCTCGTCGGTCCAGGCGTCGATCAGCCGCGCGCTGACATCGGTGCCCACCGATCAAAGAGCGTAGTGCACCCTGTGATGGGCCCGCAGGAATGCCCGCGCGGTCGCGATCGGGTGGCGCAGCTCGGCCGCCTTTCCGCGACAGTCGACGACGTAGTCGCCGGTGCTCGTGATCCCGCCAGCCCAGACGCTCGTCGGTATTTCCGGGCAGACAAGGCGCGCCGCCGTCGAGGCGCCGTTTCCGCCGCGATTGGAGTAGATCCCCGACACCATCAGGTAGCGGGCCTCGCCCTTGGAGACCAGCGTCGCCAGTTGATCGCCGCTGAGCGCCGGGTCGGTGGTGTTGTAGCCCCCTTCGGATGAGGCGCTCACGCCCAGCAGGATCAGCGGCGAGGCCTGATCGTCTGACTCCGTCAGGATCGCGTAGGGCGTGGTCGCGCCCTGGCTGTCCAGGAAGGTGACCAACGCGCGATCAGCGGCCATGCCCGTCGGTGTCAGACCGTAGCCGCCGTGGCCGGCGTAGCTGTAGGGCCCGGCCGCCGGAAAGGTGCCGCTGACCGGTGCGAGCCAGACGCTGAAGGTGAACACCATCGGCGCCACCAGCAGTGCGCCGACCGCGACGGCGAGCGCCCAGGCGGCACGGCGGCGCACAAGCGCGATTGCGACCAGCGCACCGATGCACAGCAGGACCAGCGGAATCCGCCACCACAGCGGGTCGCCCTCGCGGTGAATCAGCACCAGCTGCACGACGAGCGTACCGGCGAGCGCCAGTACGGCGAGCACGTAGCCGCGCAGCGCCCGCCGCGTCTCTGGAGCTCGCAGCAGCGCCCCGATCGCAACCACGCCGGCGCCGGCCATCGCCGCAGTGCCCGGGCCGAGCGCGGAGGAGTAGTAGGGGTGCACGATGCCCGCCGAGAAGTCGAGCGTCACCAGCTCGACCAGGAACCAGCCTCCGAGCACGAATAGGCCGGCCAGCCGCCGGTCGCCGCGGCGTCCAGGTAGCAGCAGGGCCAACCCGAGCATGCCGATCAGCGCCAACGGCACGAGCCACCCGGCCTGGCCGCCCAACCCGATGCCGAATATCCGCACCGGGCTTCGCGCGCCGCCGAACGGCGTCGGCCCCACAGCGCGCTGGCGTCCCTTCGTGCGCGGCGCGTGCGCATAGCGCACAACCACCCGTGGGTGTGTGGCGAGGTAGCGCCGGTCGGAGGCGGTCAGCGCGACGTTCACTCCTGGACGAATCAATGGCCGCGTGTCGGCGGGCGTCAGCGGCTTCTTCGTCGTTCCCGGCCCGCCCTGCTGTCCGCCCACGCGACCGAACCCGTTGTAGCCGAACTCCAACTGGAACTCCGAGTTTGCCGACGTGCTGCCGACGAACGGGCGCTGGGAGGAGGGCGTCAGATCGACCGCCAGCGACCAGGACACCGCGATCGCCAGGAACACCGCTCCGGCGACCGCCAGCTGAGCGAACCGCCGGCGCCAGGATCCCGGCGCGCACACCAGGTAGCCGATGGCGATCCCTGGCACGATCAACAACGCCGCCAGCGACTTCGTGTTGAACGCGAGCCCGACCAGCACCCCGCACCACACCAGTGTCCGCAGCCGCCCCGAGTCGATCGCCGCCAACCCCACCCCGCACGCCGCGAGCATCAGCAGGATCAGCAGCGGATCGACGCCGTTGTCGCGCGAGACTGCGACGAACGAAGGGAACACCGCCAACACAAAGGCCGCGACGAGGCCCGCAACGCGGCCGAACCGCGGCGCAACGATCCAGTACATCAGCCAAACCGCCAACACCGCGCAGATGCCCTCAGGGACGATCAGGCTGAGCGGCGCGAAGCCGAACAGCTTGGCGCTCAATCCCTGCAACCACAAGCCCAGCGGCGGCTTGTCGACGGTGATCAGGCCGTTGGGGTCTGCGGAGATGAAGAAGAAGTTGTGCCACGAGCGCAGCATCGACTTCACCGCAGCCGAGTAGTAGACGTTCGCAAAGCCGTTCTGACTCAGCTTCACGAACTCGAGCAGGCCGCTTAGAACCAGGATCGCGAGCAGGCACAGACGCGCTCCCCGCGAGGCGTTCACGTCGTTTGCGGACGTGCCCGACGTGCGCCGCCGCGGGGGCTCCGCCCGCCGGGCGGCTCGAGGAGTGGTCGTTGCCAAAGGTCTGGGGGGAGGGAGCTTTGTGCCTCGGGCGGGCGTTCGCACACGGCCCGCGCTGGCGTCAGAGGCTATCCGCCGCACGCTGCTTGAACGCTTAAGACCCGGTTAGCGGACTGCCGTCAGGTCTGCAGCGACCGCGTCGGCGCCCCGGGCCCCGGCTCGGCGGCGTGCGGATCCTGGAAGCGAGCGACGCTGAAGCCGAGCAGCAGCGGAATGTCGACCGCGAAGACGACCAGCATCAGGCTGAGGATCAACAGCTGGCTGCCGCGGGTGTGGTCGTAGACGAAGACATATTCGAGCATGCCGGCGATCACGAGATAGGCAGCGAGCACCCAGCCATAGACCAAGCGGAAGGTGCTCCACGCAAAGGACTCGATCCGCGCGAGCAGGCCGACGTCGATCCCGAGCAACGCGACCGCAGCCGCCAACAGCGCGACCGTCGGTCCCTGCGGCACGTGGCGCGGCAGGTGCGCGGCCGTGTAGATGCCGCCGATCACGATCAGGGCCAGGACGGCCACCGCGATCTGCTGGATCGGCGGAAGCGCTCGCTCCGGTGTGATCGGATGGGCATCCATCGATCAGCCGCTCGCAAGCCGGGTCATGATCACGAGTGTCGCTATCTGCATCAGGCCGGTGATCCCCGCGGTATAGATGAAGACCTTCATCAGCCTGCCGATCCGCGCACCGTTTGGGTTCGGCTTGCGGAGTTCGAACAGCACCGCGATGTTGGCGGGCTCGAGCAGCCCCAGCGCGATCGTCGCCATCACGCCGACGACGATGTAGGAGGCCACCAGCCACGGGTGGTCCGGCGAGTGGGGCGCAAGGTTGCCGAGCTTGCGGGCGAGCTGGAAGCCCGAGCCGAGCGTCATCGTGACCAGCGTCGGCATGATCAGCAGCATCTTCGGCATCACCCGGCTCGAGAACTCCATTCGCGCAGGGATCGACATCGAGCCGATGATCGGTCCGAGCACGAGACCGAAGAACAGGTCGATCCCGGTCCACAGACCGCCGCCGACGACGTGGAAGAAGTCGAGCGCCCACTGGCTGTTCGTCGCTATCGCGATGATCAGCCCCGCCACCGTGAGCGCGACGATCGGCAGCCCGCCGGCGGGCACCACTTTGAGCGCCGGCCGCGAGGGCGCTCGCGCTGCGTGGATCGGTTCGGCGACGCTCGCCATCTCCTGCTGCTCCTCCCTTGCCTCGGGGCCCGACTCGCGCGATCTCCTCGCCCGAACACGCCAAAGATAACCCGCGCAGCGGCGATTGCAAGGCCCGCTGCGCGACCTTGTTCGAGCTGCGCGCATACTTGGCCAATGGCATCCCCGCGCCCCGCCGACGCGCGACCGGCCGCCCCGCGGCTTCGCCGCATGCCCGGGATTGACGGCCTGCGGGCGATCGCCGTCGCCGCGGTATTTCTGTACCACGCCGGCGTGTCGTGGATGCCCGGCGGCTTTCTCGGCGTGGACGTGTTCTTCGTGATCAGCGGCTACCTGATCACCTCGCTGCTGATCGCCGAATTCGAGCAAACCGGCCGCGTCGCGCTCGCGCGGTTCTGGGCCGGGCGTGCGCGGCGGCTGCTGCCGGCGCTGTTCGTGCTGCTCGCGGTCTGCCTGCTGATCGGGGCGACGATTCAGCGCGGCAAGCTCGTCGGGCTGCGCGGCGACGCGCTGGCGTCGATCTTCTACGTCGCGAACTGGCGCTTCATCTTCGAGCACGAAAGCTACTTCGCCCAGTTCGGCCGGCCCGGCCTGCTCAGGCACCTGTGGTCACTCGCCGTCGAGGAGCAGTTCTACCTCGTGTGGCCGCCGCTCTTCCTGCTCGCGATGTTGCTGCGCGGCCGGCGAGCGCTTCCCTGGCTCGTGGCGCTCGGGGCGGTCGGCTCGACGGCGCTGATGTGGACGCTGTACGTGCCCGGCACCGACACCTCGAGGATCTTCTACGGCACCGACACCCGTGCGGCGCCGCTGCTGATCGGCGTCGCCCTCGCGTTCGTGTGGAAGCCGTCGTCGATGCCGGCATGGTCGGGTATCAGAGCGCGGCGTGCGCTCGATGCGGCCTCGCTGCTCGCTCTCGCCGCGGTGGTCTACGCGTTCGTCTCCGTGCACGATTACGACCAGCGCGTGTACCGCGGCGGCTTTTTCGTGCTGGCGCTGTTCGCGGCTCTGATGCTGGCGACGATCGCCCATCCGGCGGGAGCGCTCGGGCGCCAGCTGGGCCGGGCGGTCCCGCGCTGGATCGGCGAGCGCAGTTACGGCATCTACCTCTGGCACTGGCCGATTCTGGTCTTCACCCGTCCAGGGATCGACGTCCACCTGGCACGCGGCGTGCTGATCCCGGCGCAGGCTGCCGGCACGGTTATCCTGGCCGCGATCTCCTACCGCTACATCGAGACCCCGATCAGAACCGGTGCGCTACGGCGCATGCGGCTGCGCAGGCCACGTCTGTTGGCCCAGCCTCGCACGCCATTCGCTTTCGCCGCAGCGGCGGTGGCGGTGCTGCTCGCGCTCGTCGCGCTGACCCCGCAGGGCACCGCCGCCCTGCCGCCCGGCTTCACGCGCCAGGCGCTCGCCAGCTCCCAGGCGGCCAGCACGCATCTTGTGCTCCCGGCGGGTCTCAGCAGCGCCGCGAGCTCGACGCCCCCTGCTCCCCACACCGGCAAGCAGACGGCGCCGCAGCGCAGGCACCACGTGGTGGCGCGGCCGATCCCCCGCAGCGGGCCGATACTCGCGGTCGGCGACTCGGTGATGCTCGGCGCCTCGGCCGCGTTGGAGGCGGCTCTCGGTCCCGAGCTGCACATCGACGCAGTCGTATCGCGTCAGCCCGAGCAGACGATCGCCCGCCTTTTTGCATACCGCGCCGAGGGCTCGCTGCCACGCCGCGTGATCGTTCACATCGGCGACAACGGGCCCGTCTATTACGCCGACCTGCAGCGTCTGAAGCAGGCCCTCGCCGGCGTTCCGCTTGTGGTAATCGTCAACGTGCGCGTCGACACCAGCTGGCAGGGCGAGGTCAACAGCGAACTGGGGCAGGCCGTCCAGGGCTGGCACGAGGCGACGCTCGCCGACTGGTTTGACGCGAGCGCCGGCAGCGGTGTGCTCGCCGACGGCACACACACCACCCCGCTCGGCGCGAAGCTATTCGCCGCCCTGATCGCGCGCGCGGTCCACGACCCGCACCTCGGCGGCGTGACGCACTGAACGCCGCGCTCCGCGGCGCGGGCGCGGGGCGCGCAGCGGCCTGGGGCGGCACCGAGCGGCGCGGCCGCACGCAGCGGCGCGCGCGGCCCGGGCGGCGTAGGCCCCGACCCGGCCCCCCAAACGCGTCTCTGCGTGCGCGACTGACCGTCGCTACGTGGCCGGGATGAGCAGATAGACCCTTGCGGGCGGGGTCGGCGCGAAGGTGAACACCGACCACAGGCGGTCCTCGTAGCTGACCGTGCCGCTGCTCGGCAACGTCAACGGTCCGGGCCCCCCGCTGCCCGCGATCACCCGCAAGCCGATCCGCACGACCACATCGGCGCCGGTCTCCGAATGCACCACCTCGACGAAGTTGCCGTAGCTCGCCGCGAGTGGGTGAAACCGCAGTGCCAGGCGTTCCGCGACACGCCCGATCTCCGCCACCGCAACCGCACCACAGCTCTGCTCGCTCAGCGCCGCCGTCGGCGGCGGAAGGGCGATCACCGCGTCGAGTGTGCCGCTTGGGAACGCATCGTAGGTCAGCGTCTGGGAGCTGTAGCGGAGGCCGCCGAGCGCCACGGTGGCCCCGGCCGGCTCGAGTTTGGGGAACTGTGCCCCGCGTTCGGTCACCAGGCGACCGCCGACGTAGATGCCGATCGGGTCGCCGACGGCACGGGTCTCGAGCTTGGCGAAGCCGACGTCGTCCTGCACCGACATCACGAAGCTGCCGATCTGCTGCCCGCCGGCGGAACGCAGCACGCCGTCCACTGGCGCAATCACGTAGGGGCCGCCGACGTCGGCGAGCAGGCGACCCGCGGCGTCGAACACCCGCAGACGCACGATGTGCCAGAAGTGGTGGTAGACGATCTTGGCGACGGCCCGGGCCGTCGCGGTCGCGTCGTCGGCGGCGAGAGCGCTCAGCAGGTCGGCGTCGCCGGTGACGTGGCCGAGGTCGACCTGCGTCTCGCTGCCGCTCAGCTCACCGCGATCGATGTTGTTCGCAACCATCGCATCGACCGCTTGCAGCGTCGAGGTCGTGGCCAAGCCGCAGGCGACGGCGGCCTGTCCCGAGGCCGTCGAGACCGCGCCGGCCGTCGCGAGCGTCGCGAGGAGCCCGCAAACGATCGTGAGTCGCAGACCAGACCGGCGGAACACGGTCCCATTTTGCCCGCTCGGGGAGCACCGCGGCGCCAGCTCAAGCTCGCGCTCAGAAGTGCAGCGCGGGAATGGCGACGAACGGGTATGTCAGGACCACGGCGGCGAGCACCAGGAGCAACCACCCACCGAGCACCCAGCGCGGGATCCATGGCCTCGAAAACGCCCGCGCGAGCGCGAGGTAGATGCCCGGCATCACGATCACCATGTAGTACAGGTAGGTGGTTCGCTGCCAGAACAGGCTGAGCGCCACGAACGGCAACCAGGTTCCGAGGAACCACGCCACGGCGACCACGTCGACATCCGGCCCGCCCCGCCAGGCACAGACGAGCGCGAGTGCGAGCGCCGGTATCGCAAAGAGCAGCATAGGTGGGCTGATGAAGCCAAGGAAGTGCACGGTCCAGGTGCGCGAGTGCCCGCTGGTGACCGTCACGGTGAGGTAGTTGATCGGCTTCAGGTCGATCAACCAGTCCCAGGGGTAGGAGGCGATGCCCTTCGGCCCGTTCGGGCTCGTCTGGCCGGCGGCGTAGCTCAGCATGCGCTCGGTGTGGGCGAACGGACCGCCCGTGATCGTCTGGCCGGTCTCCGGGTCATACGGCGGGGCGATGCGGTCGAACACCGCGAGGACCGCCAGATAGACCGCCGTCGCCACCCCGGTGAAGATGGCGAACGCACGCGCGGCCGTGCGCAGCCCGGTCCTGCGGTGGCGGAGCAGCTCGACCAGCAGCAGAACCAGCAGCAGATAGGGGGCGACGAGCTTCGCCGTCGCCCCGACGCCGAGGAGCACGCCGGCCGCCATCGGGCGTCCGCGTAAGTACAGCGCGGCCGCCCAGATCATGAACGCAACGACGTAGATGTCGAGCGTGCCGATCCGTCCCGCCACGAGTAGCAGGTTGTCGGAGGCCATCAGCGTCGCGGCCAGCAGCGAACACCATTCGCCGGCTCCGCTCGCGCGCGCGAGCGCGAACATTCCGAGGATCGCCAGCGACCCGAACAGGACGCTTCCGATCCGCCAGGCGAATGGGCCGTCTCCGAACAGCTTGATCGCTCCGGCGATGACCAGCTTGGCGAACTGCGGGTGCTCGGAGTTGGGATCCTGACCGGCCGGATCGCCGGCGTAGCTCTGGTTGTCGGGGACCGGGATGCCGTCGATCCGCCGTGCGGCGTTGACGTAGTAGACCTCGTCGAAGATCAGCCCGTGTGCCGCCGGGCCGCGGCACGGGTTTGCGCACGGGTCGCTCAGCCAGGCGACGCGGACGACCAGCGAGACGATCGACACGGCGATGAGCCCCGCGATCGGCAGCCAGGGGGCCCGCAGGACGTCACGGAGTCGATCCCCTGGCCGCATGTCGGCGCGACGCTACAGAACTGACGGCGATCGAGTGGAGCGCAGCCGTGTCCCGGGCGCCGCCGCCATGACCCGGGCGCGAGGAGCTCAGCGTTGCGACGCGACCATCCAGCGCTGCTTCTCGAGCATCGCCACGGTCTGGATGATCAGATCCTCGGTGACGGCGTCGTACTCGGCCGCCTGTCCCATGCGTTCGCGCGAGCGTGTGATCGTCTCGTCCAGCGCGGTCAGCAGCGTCGCGATCACGGCACTCGTCGCGATCTCGCCCGGCGCGACCTCCGCGAGGCGGCTGTGAGCGCCGACCGTGCGCGACTGGCCATCCGGGACGACGCCGAGCGCGCGGCCACGCTCCGCGGTGGAGTCGGCGCGCTCCTGCCATTCGTCGACCAGCACGTCGAGGTGCTCGTGCAGTGCCTGGAAGTTGGGCCCCGTCAGGTTCCAGTGCAGGTGCTTGCCCAGCAACGCGAGGTCGATCAGGTCGATCAGCTCACTCTGGAGGACGCTGCCGAGCGCCGCCCGCTCCTCGTGGCGAAGAGTTGGGTGGCCGTCGGTGACGATCAGGTTCGCGGTCATGCAGCTTCCTTTGTCGCAGGTGATCAATAGCTTCCTAGGGAGGTTAGCGTGCGCCCTGCGAGCGCTGCTCGCGGCGAACGCCCTCGCCCCTGTTGCGGCCTCGAGCCAAGGACTGTCGGCTCGCTCGCGCCCTGCCCGGCAGTCGCGCTCATCGCTCGCCGAGCATCGCGAGGAAGCCCGACTCGGTGTGGCGCCCGGGCGGAGCCCCGGCACGCGCATCGGCGATCGCCAGTCGGCGCAGCAACTCGTTGACCGGCGTCGGCACGCCGTGCAGGCGCCCGAGCAGGACCACCTCACCGTTGAGCTGGTCGGCCTCGATCACACCGCTGCGACGGGCGAGGCTCTGCCACGAGGAGCCGCCCTGGCGGCGCACTCCCCCAACCGGGCCGATGGTGATCAGCCGACGAAAGCGCTCCTCGTAAGGAGCGTCGTCGACATGGTCGATGCCCGCGGCCGCAAGCGCAGCCACGGCCTCGGCCACCGCGCGGCGCTCGACCTCGGGCGCGCCCGCAGCGCGGTCGAACAGCGCGTCGACGGCGTTTGGGACGTTGCGCAGAAACTTGGCGTACTTCCAGCGCGAGACGTCCGCCCGTGGCTCCGCTGCGAAGCCGGAGTCCACGAAGGCCGCGGCGATCTCTCGCGCGCGCCCGCCCAGCCCGGCCGGGTATCGCCCGATGTCGAGCGCGCCGGTGATCGGCGAGGAGTGGGCCACGACCACGCCGGGGACCAGGTGCGTGGCCGGCAACTGGACGACCACCGAGTAGACCTCGCCGAATCGTCGCAACGCGAGACGCTCGTTCTCGACGCCGTTCTGTGCGCAGACCACGGCGACATCGGGACCCGCGGAGGCCTCGAGGCGCTCGTGCACCGCCGCGGTGTCCTGGCCCTTCACGGTGATCAGGACGACGTCGTCGCCGCGCCAGCTGACCTCCTCCGGCCCACCGGCGACGGCGATCCGCGACACCACCACGCCATCGGGAGACTCGCAGCGCAACCCGTCGCGCTCAATCGCCTCGCGATGGGCGCCGCGCGCGATCGCCACCACCTCGTGACCGTGCTCGAACAGGCGGCTGGCGATCACGCCGCCGACCGCCCCCGCGCCGTAGATCACGTAGCGTGCCACCGGGGCGTCCTACTCGAAGGCGGCGTGCCCGGTCAGGGCCTTGCCGAGCACCAGCGTGTGGATCTGGTGGGTGCCCTCATAGGTCAGCACGGACTCGAGGTTGACGAGGTGGCGCATCACCGGGTACTCGAGCGTGATGCCGTTGGCGCCGAGCAGCGCCCGCGCGCGGCGCGCGACGTCGGTCGCCATCCGTACGTTGGCGAACTTGCCGTAGCTGACGTGCTCCGGCGCGAGCCGTCCGGCGTCCTTCAGGCGGCCGATGCGCGTCGCGAGCAGCAGCCCGTTGTTGACCGCGACGTGCATCTCGACCAGTTCCTGCTGGACGATCTGGCGAGCCGCGATCGGGCGCCCGAACTGGACACGGGTCGCCGTGTATTCCAGCGCCGCCTCCAGGCACGCGCGCGCGGCGCCCACAGCTCCCCAGACGATCCCGTAGCGGGCCTCATTCAGGCAGGCCAGCGCTCCGCGCAGCGAATTGACCGCCGGTAGCAGGGCATCCTGGCCAAGCCTGCAGTCCTCAAAGATCAGCTCGGAGGTCGTGGATGCCACCAGCGACAGCTTGTCCTTGACGTCGACCGTGTGGAAGCCGTCGCTTCCGGCCGGCACCAGGAAGCCACGGATCCCGTCCTCGGTCCTGGCCCACACCACGGCGACGCCGGCGCGGCTCCCGTTGGTGATCCACATCTTGGTCCCGTTGAGCACCCAGCCGTCGCCCTCGTGGCGAGCGCTGGTGCGCATCGCGCTCGGGTCACTGCCAGCGTCGGGCTCAGTCAGGCCGAAGCAGCCGATCACCTCGCCGGCCGCCATCGGCGCAAGCCAGCGGTCCCTCTGCTCGTCGGAACCGAACGCATGGATCGCGAACATCGCCAGCGAGCCCTGTACGGAGACGAAGCTGCGCAGGCCGCTGTCGCCCGCCTCGAGCTCGAGGCACGCGAGCCCGTAGGCGGTCGCGCTCGTGCCGGCGCAGCCGTAGCCCTCCAGATGCATGCCGAGCACGCCGAGCTCGCCCAGCTCCGGGCCGAGCTCCGCCGGCAGGCCGCCGGCGCGCCAGGCATCGGCCACGATCGGGAGGAAGCGCCGGCGAACCCAATCGCGCACGGTCGAGGCGATCAGCTGTTCCTCCGCGGTCAGCTCACCCGTAAGCCCGAACGGGTCATCGACTGAGTAGCTGCTCACGACGTCTCCCTCGCGCTCGCGTCGCCGGTCTGGCTCATACGCCGACCATATTCAATCGTGAGCCCGGTCCGCAGCAGCCGCGCGGCCTTCGCCGGCGCGAACCCCCCGCCAAGCACGCGACCGCGACGCTCACGCCTCCTCCGCCATCGGCCCGCCGCCGCGCAGCCAGGCGCGTACGGCGGCGTCGTCGGCTCCGAGGGCCGGCGGGACCCGGCGATAGGCGACCGGCGTCGCGGCCAACGAGATCGGACTCGCGACCTGTCGCGCGCCCTCGGCCATCTCGACGATCGAGGGAAGGCCGAGCGACGCCGCCAGCTCGAAGGCGCCGCGAATGTCGTTGACCGGCCCGCACGGCACCCCGGCCCCGTTCAGCGCCGCCGCCAGCTCGGCGCCGGCGCGGGCGCAGAACAGCGGCTCGAGCACCTCCACGAGCTCAGCGTGATGTTCGACGCGAGCGGCGTTGGTGGCGAAGCGCGCGTCGGCGGCGAGCGGCGCGCATCCAAGCTCCCGGCACAGGGACTCGAACTGGCGGTCGTTGCCGACCGCCACGACGAGCTCTCCGTCGGCAGTCGCAAAGGCCTCATACGGCGCGATGCTCGGATGGCGGTTGCCCATCCGTTGCGGGACTGCACCCGCGCCGAGAAAGCCCGAGCCCTGGTTGACCAGCGCGGCCAGCAGCGACCCGAGCAGCGACACCTCGGCACGCTGCCCTAGTCCGCTGCGCTCGCGCTCGCTGAGCGCGGCGAGGATGGCGACGGTCGCGAACAGTCCCGCGATCACATCGACCAGCGCGACGCCGACCTTCGTCGGGGGGCCGTCGGGCTGTCCGGTCACGCTCATCAGCCCGCCGACCGCCTGGATCAGCAGGTCATAGCCGGGCAGAGCGGCACCCGCACTCGAGCCGAATCCGCTCAGGCTGCACGACACCAACCGCGGGTTCGCGGCCCGCGTGGCCTCCTCGCCGAGCCCGAACCGCTCGAGCGTGCCGGGCCGGAAGTTCTCGATCAGCACGTCGGCGCGCTCGATCAGGCGCCGCGCCAACTCGCGGTCGCCCGGGTCGCCCAGATCGAGCACGACGCTGCGCTTGTTGCGGTTCACCGACTGGTAATAGGTGCTCGTTCCGTCGGTCGACCACGGCGGGCCCCACGAGCGCGTGTCGTCGCCTCCCGGCCGCTCGACCTTCACGACCTCGGCCCCAAGGTCGCCGAGCACCATCGCCGCGAGCGGCCCGGCGAGCACACGCGAGAAGTCTGCGACCAGGACCCCTTCAAGCGGCGGGCGGCGCGCGGCGGTCGGGTGTTCTGCGGGCACGGAGCGCCAGCCTAGCGCCGTCGCCGTCTCGCCCGCCGCCGGCCCTGACGGGGCAGCCGCGCTTGCGCGCGCCGCGCGGCGCACCGATACTCCGCCGCGTGAGCGACGGGGGCGCCAGGGCGGAGATCGGCGGGCTGGTCCTCGCTGCGGGCGCCGCGCGGCGCTTCGGTTCGCCCAAGCAGCTCGCGACGCTGGACGGCCGCCCCCTGCTCGAACACGCTCTGCGGGCGATGGCCGCCGCCACACGCGTCGGCCCGACCGTCGTCGTGCTCGGCTCAAACGCCGAGGAGATCGTCGGCCGGGTCGACCTCCACGGCGCGCTGGCGGTGATCTGCGCGGACTGGGAGGAGGGCCAGTCCGCGTCGCTGCGGGCCGGTGTCGCGGCATTCCAGGAGGGCGTCGAGGCGATCGTCGTCACGCTCGGCGATCAGCCGGAGATCGACGCCCGCGCGATCGATCGCGTGGCCGCCGCGCGCGCACCCGCCGTTGTCGCGGTCCGGGCGACCTACGGCGGTCGCCCCGGCCATCCCGTGCTGCTCGAGCACGACATGTTCGGCGCGCTAGCCGGGCTTCGCGGCGACGAGGGGGCACGCAACCTGTTCGCCGGCCTCTCCGTCGCGCTCGTGGATTGCGACGGGCTCGGCAGCGATCTCGACGTCGACACCGTCGGGCAGCTGCGGCTCAACGCGGACGGATCGAGTTCCCCGTCGTGATTAGCGGCTCACCGGCGCGGCCCGATCTCGCCGCGATGACCTCCGCCATAATCGAAATCGCGACCTCCTCCGGCGTCGCCGCGCCGATGTCCAGCCCGCACGGGGAGTGCACCCGTTCGAGGGCCTGCGGATCGGCTCCGGCCGCGATCAGCCGCGCGTTTCGCTCGCTGGCCGTCCGGCGGCTGCCGAGCGCCCCGATGTAACCGGCGTCACTGGCCAACGCCGCGAGGATCGCCGGCTCGTCGAACTTCGGGTCGTGGCTGAACACGATCACGCCGTCACGCGGTCCCAGCTCACGCGACTCGATCGCCGGCGCCGGCCAGCCGACGTGCACAGCGGCGACCCGCGAGAAGCGCTCTGCTCGCGCGAACGCCTCCCGCGCATCCGCGATCAGCACCTGGTAGCCGGCCGCCGAGGCGAGCGCCGCGACCGCCGCCGAGTAGTCGATCGCACCGACCAGCACTAGCGTCGGGGGCGTCCGAAAGGCCTGCAGGTGAACGGTCAGCTCGCCCCCCAGCGCCTCGCCGCCATCGCCGTAGTGGCGGAGCGCGCTGGTGCCGCGTTCGCTCAGCGCCGTGAGGTCTCGAGACACGCTGCGGTCAAGCAGATCCGGACCCTGCAGCCCGCCGATCACGCGCCCGTCGACGACCGCGAGCTTCGCCCCCGGATGCGGTCCCTCGATCAGCGTGGCGATCCCTGCGGCCAGACCCTGCGACGCTGCTTCGAAGGCCTCAGCGCAGACCGCCCGGGCATCCCCGGCCAGCTCGTGGACGAACACGTGGACGGTCCCGCCGCACATCAGCCCCACCTCGTGCGCGGCCTCGTCCGAAACGCCGTAGCGCAGGACGCGCGGCGCTCCGTCGCCGGCGAGCATCTCCACCGCGTTGACCACGACATCGCTCTCGACGCAACCACCGGTGATCGAGCCCTCGATCGCACCGTCGGCGTCGATCAGCATGAACGCTCCGGGCTGAAACGGCGAAGACCCCTCGGCGTCGATCAGCAGCGCGCAGACCGTTCGCCGCTCCTCCGCGAGCCAGCGTATTCCGACCGACAGCTGCTCGCCGACGACGCTCATGCCCTCAAGCCTAAAGAGGACCGAGATGGAGCAGGCTAGTGCTCGCTCGGCACACCGGCCATCAGCTCCACCGCATGCGGCAGCGCGTCGGCGATCGCGTCCCCGGCCTGTCCGATCGCACGCGGCGATCCCGGGAAGTTGATGATCAGCGTCTCGCCACGAATTCCGGCAACGCCTCGCGAGAGGAGCCAGTGCTTGGTGTGTTCGCGCGAGGCGTCGCGCATGGCCTCGGCGATGCCGGGAACCTCGCGCTCGATCACCGCCCGCGTCGCTTCGGGCGTGACGTCGCGCGGAGCGACCCCGGTGCCGCCGGTCGTCAGCACCAGTGCGCAGCCATCGACGTCGCTGAAATGTCGCAGCCGCCGCTCGATGACCGTGGCGTCGTCCGTGATGAGCTCCCGCGCGACGATCTCGCCGCCCAGATCCCGCGCGAACTGCTCGAGGCGGTCGCCGCTCTCATCGCCGTGCAGTCCGGCGGCCCGTGACGTGCTCACGGTGATGATCGCGACCCGCACCCTCAGGCGTCCTCGAGCCGCCAGTCGCTGCGCCCGCCGGTCTTCTCCAGCAGCACGACTCCCTCGACCGCCACCCCGCGCTCGAGTCCCTTGACCATGTCGTAGACGGTCAGCGCCGCGACGGCGCACGCGACCATCGCCTCCATCTCGACTCCGGTCGACGCCGACACCGCAACCTCGGAGATCAGCTCGACCAGGCCGCCTTGCACATCGACGCTCGCCCGCACGTCGACGAAGCTGAGTGCGAGCGGGTGCGCAAGCGGGATCAGCCCCGGCGTCTGCTTGGCCGCCATGATCCCGGCAAGGCGCGCGGTGCCGAGCACCTCCCCCTTTGCCACGTTGCCGGCCACGATCGCCTCGGCCGTCTTCGGTGACATCCGCACACGCGCGCGCGCGCGGGCCCGCCGCTCGCTGACCGGCTTGGAGCCGACGTCGACCATGCGCGCGTTACCGCCGTGGTCGAGATGGGTCAGGCCCGAGTCGCTCACGAGGCGACCGCGTCCGCGGGTCCGCTCACGACCTCGCCCTCGACCCAGCGCGCCTCACCGCGGTCCAGCTCCTGCTTCCAGATCGGCGCCTCCGCCTTGATCCGGTCGATCAGCTCTCGCGCGCCGGCGAATGCCGCTCCGCGATGGGCCGCCGAGACCGCCACGACGACGCCCGGCTGGCCCAGCGCCACGCGCCCCACGCGATGCTCGGCGGCTGCGGCCTCGAGCCCGTGACGCTCGACACATTCGGCAGCGATCGACGCCATCCGCTGCTCGGCCATCTCGCGGTAGGCCTCATAGTCGAGGAACTCCACGTCGCGGACGGTGCCCTCGAAGGTCACGACGGCGCCCGCGCCCGGCGCCCGCACGAGGTCGGTCACGCGCGCGGGCACGATCGCTGCGTCGGTGACCCGCACATGCGGCGCGCCGCCACCGCTGACCGGGGGCAAGAGCGCCAGCTCGTCGCCTGCGCACAGCGTCACCTCGTCGCCGGCAAGCTCGTGGTTGACCGCCATTCGCACGGGCAGCCTCGCAAGCAGGTCGGCCAGCACCGACTCCCGCGCGAGCGCCGCCAGCGCGTCGCCCACCGTCGCGCCGTCCGGCACCTCGGCTTCGATCTCCTCCGCGCCCGCGCGCTCGCGCAACTGGGCGAAGAGACGAATCCGCACGATCATGACCGCCCAGCCTACCCCCCAGCCCCGGGCGACTCCGCCGTGGCGCCCTGTTATCGTCGCGTGATGCCAGCACGCACGCAGCTGCTCGACGGTCACGGTCGGGCGATCAGCGATCTGCGCCTCTCGGTGACCGACCGCTGCGGTTTCCGCTGCCGCTACTGCATGCCGGCCGAGGGCATGGCGTGGCTCGACCGTTCAGAGCTCCTGACCTTCGAGGAGATCGCACGCCTGGTCGGCGTGCTCGTCGAGATGGGCGTCCGCGACGTCCGTCTGACCGGCGGGGAGCCGCTCGTGCGCCGCCAGCTACCGCGCCTGGTCGCGATGCTGTCCTCGATCACCGGGCTGCGCGAGCTCGCGCTGACGACCAACGGCTACCGGCTGGAGCGCGACGCCCACGCGCTCGTCCACGCCGGGATCACCCGCTTCAACGTGTCCGTCGACTCCCTCCAGCGCGAGCGCTTCAGCGAGATGACGCGCCGCGACGCGCTCGACACCGTCCTGCGCGGCCTGGCCGCGCTCGCCGCCTTCCCGCAGGCGCATCCGATCAAGGTCAACGCGGTCGCGATACGCGGCTTCACCGAAACCGAGCTGATCCCGTTCGCCCGCTTCGCCCGCGAGCATCCCTACGAGGTCCGCTTCATCGAGTTCATGCCGCTCGACGCCGACCACGCCTGGACACCCGACGACGTGCTCACGGGCGAGGAGATCCGCGCGGCGATCCACGCCGTCTACCCGCTCGAGCCGGAGCCTCGCTCCCCCAGCGCCACCGCACGCACGTTCCGCTTCGCCGACGGCCGCGGGCGGATCGGCTTCATCAACCCCGTTTCCGAGCCCTTCTGCGCCGACTGCAACCGCATCCGCGTGACCGCGGACGGCCAGCTGCGCACCTGCCTCTTCTCGCTGCGCGAGACCGACCTGCGCGCGGTTCTGCGCGGGGACGCGAGCGACGACGAGCTCGAGGCCGTCCTGCGCGACGCGGTCTGGCGCAAGGAGCTCAAGCACCACATCGGCGATCCGGGCTTCGTCCAGCCCGGCCGCACGATGTCGGCAATCGGGGGTTGATGGGGTGAGTGGGTGCAGGGCACCCCTCACCCAGCGGGTTTCGCCCTGATCTGCGCCTGCGGGGCGTCGCTTGCCCTTCCGCCGCTCAGAGCAGCTCGATCGGCACCTGTTCACCGGCTCGCAGCACGCCGCTCCCGGCCCCGATCAGCGCCAGCGCCTGCGCGCCGAGCAGGGAGGTCAGGATGTGGGAATCCTGGGCACCCGTCGGCGCAACGTGCCAGCCGTCGGGACGCAGCGCCAGGCGGCAGCGAACCGCCTCGACGCGGCCGGGCGTCCGCTGCCAATCCTGATCGAGGGTCGCGACCGTTCGCTCGCGCGCCGGCGGCTGGCCGGCGAGCGCCCGCAGCGCGGGTGCCACGAGCAGAAGGAACGTGACCAGCGAGGACACCGGGTTGCCTGGGAGGCCGAACACGAGTGTCGGGCCGCGCGTTCCGAACCAGAACGGCTTGCCCGGCTTCAGCGCCACGCCGGCGAAGTGGCGCTCCACGCCAACCTCCTCGAGGGCATCGCCGACGTGATCGTGCTCACCGACCGACATCCCACCCGTGACCACGACCGCCTCGCCCGCCAGCGCCGCTGCGATCGCCGCGGCGATCGACGCCGGATCGTCGCGGGCGTGGGCGAGCGAGAGCACCTCGCCACCGGCCCGCCGCACGAGCGCCGGGATCATCAGCGCGCTCGCGTTTCGCACCGACCCGTGCCGCAGCCGATCCTCGGGGCCGATCAGCTCGTCGCCGGTCGTGAGGATCCCGACCCGGGGGCGAGCTCCCACGGCGACGGTGCCTCGGCCGGCCGAGGCGACCACGCCGAGCTCCGCGGGCCCGAGGCCCGTGCCCGGCTCGAGCACCGGCTCACCCGCTCGCAGATCGTCGCCGGCGTGGCGCACGAAGCGGCCTGGCGCAGCGGCCGCGAGCAGCTCCACCTCGCCGCCCCGGCGTCGTGTCTCCTCAACCGGCACGACGGCGTCGGCGCCCGCTGGCATCGCCGCGCCGGTCGAGATCGCACAGGCCTCGCCCGAGCCAACCGCCGCGGTCGCCGGCGCGCCCGCACGCGACTCGTCGACGACCGTGAGCCGGACACCCTCCCCACTGTCGGAGGCGCGAACCGCGTACCCGTCCATCGCCGAGTTGTCGAACGCCGGAACGTCGTCGGCAGCGCAGATCCGCTCGGCCAGCACGCGATCGAGTGCGTCCGCCAGCGCGACGGTCTCGCCCGTCAGCGGCCGCGCACGCTCGAGCACGAGCGAGCGTGCGTCCTCGAACTCGGTCAACGGCGCAGCCATCGGCTTCGCAACTCTAGTGTGGTGGGGGCGTCCCAAGGCCCGCCCGGCGAGCGCCGTCCGATATGTTTGCCCGCTCCGCGGCTGTGGGTTGGGGAGGCAGGTCGTCGCCCGTGTGAGCGCATGGCGCCGGCTCGCGGATGGTGTGCTCAGCGTGGCGATTTCCGTGTCCCCTGTCGAGTTCGGGAGTTTCGATGAGTTCTGATTCTGGGTTTCTGTTCACGTCGGAGTCGGTGACCGAAGGTCACCCTGACAAGATCGCCGACCAGATCTCCGACGGCGTGCTGGACGCCGCGCTGGCCGACGACCCCTACGCCCGCGTGGCGTGCGAGACGCTCGTCACGACCGGCCTGGTGGTCGTCGCCGGGGAGATCACCACCTCCACCTTCGTCGACATCCCCGCCGTGGCGCGCGAGACGGTACGGCGAATCGGCTACGACGACGCCACCGCCGGGTTCGATTGCGACACCTGCGCCGTGATCTCGACGATCGACCGCCAGTCACCGGACATCGCACAGGGCGTGAGCGAGGCGTTCGAGCGGCGCGCCTCCGGATCGGGCGACGAGCTCGACGTCGCCGGCGCCGGCGACCAGGGAATGATGTTCGGCTACGCGAGCGATGAGACGGCGGAGCTGATGCCGCTGCCGATCTCGCTGGCGCACCGGCTCGCCGAGCGCCTCGCCGCCGTCCGCAAGGATGGCACGCTCCCGTATCTGCGCCCCGACGGCAAGACACAGGTGAGCGTCCGCTATGTCGGCGGCCGCCCGGTCGCGATCGAGAAGCTGCTGATCTCGACCCAGCACGCGGACGGCATCGACTCGGAGTCCCAGATCAAGGGCGACCTGTGGGAGCACGTCGTGACCGCCGTGCTGCCCGAGGAGCTCTACGACGTGACCGAGCTGCGCCGCGCCTTTCTCGTGAACCCGACGGGCCGCTTCGTGATCGGCGGGCCGATGGGCGACTGCGGGCTGACGGGCCGCAAGATCATCGTCGACACCTATGGCGGGATGGCGCGCCACGGCGGCGGCGCGTTCAGTGGCAAGGATCCCTCGAAGGTCGATCGCTCCGCGGCCTACGCGGCCCGCTGGGTCGCGAAGAACTGCGTCGCCGCCGGCCTCGCGGAGCGGCTCGAGCTTCAGGTGGCCTACGCGATCGGCGTCGCCCACCCCGTCTCGGTGATGGTCGAGACCTTCGGTACCGAGCGGGTCGCGCGCGCGAGGATCGCCGCCCTGATCGATGAGCACTTCGACCTGCGTCCCGGCGCCTTCCGCGAGGAGCTGCGGCTGCACCGCCCGATCTACCAGGCCACCGCGGCCTACGGGCACTTCGGCCGCAACCACCCCGACTTCACGTGGGAACAAACGGGCAAGGCCGACGCGCTCCGCGCAGCCGCCGGGCTATGAAAACGGACACGAGCGGCGCGCGGCGGCCCTCCTGAGCGCATGCCCGAAGGGCCCGCAGGCTCGCTGCCGCTGCCGGACCGCGAGGCCGTCCTCGAGCACGCGGCGGCGCTGATCCTCGCGACGTGGCGCTCGTTTGACTCGGCTCGTGCCGGCCACCCGCTCGCCGGCGCGCGCCACCACGCCCTGCTGAGCGAGCCGCTGCCGCAGCTGCCCGGCGAGGGCATCGCCGCCCTCGACGCCGCGGCCGACGTGCTCGACGTGTCGCTCACGCAGGCGCGGCCGCGCTTCTTCGGCTGGATCGCCGGCTCCGGCCTGGAGATCGGCGTCCTCGGCGACGCGCTGATGGCCTCACACGATGTCAACGTCGCGCTGAGCGCCGGCGCCGCCACGCTGCTCGAGCGCCAGACGCTGCGCTGGACCGGCGAGTTCGTCGGCTTCGACGCGGGCGCCGATGGCCTGCTGGCCGCCGGCGGCACGCTCTCCAACCTCACGGCGCTCACGGCGGCGCGCGAGCGTGCGCTGCCGGGCGCGCGCCATATCGGGCTCTCCGGGCAGCGCCTCGCGCTTTATTGCTCGGCCGAGGCGCACTACTCGGTGCGCCGCGCCGCCGAGGTGCTGGGGATCGGCGGGCGCAGCGTGCGGGCGATCGCGATCGATCGCCATCGCCGGATGGACCCCGACGCCTGCGCCGCGGCGATCGACGCCGACCGCCGCGCGGGCATCGTCGCCGTCGCGGTGGTGGCGACGGCCGGCACGACGCTGACCGGCGCGGTCGACGATCTGAACGCTCTGGCCGACGTCTGCGCGCAGCGCGGCGTGTGGCTGCACGTGGATGGCGCCTACGGCCTCCCGGCGGCTGCGACGACGCTCGCCGGCGCGCTGTTCGCCGGCCTGCCGCGCGCCGACTCGGCGACCGTCGACGCGCACAAGTGGCTGTACGTGCCGAAGGCCTGCAGCGTGCTGCTCGTGCGTGACGGCGGAGCGCTCGAGGCCGCGTTCACGCACGACGAGAGCTACGTCCCCCACACCGACCGCGAGGCCGTCCACCCGGTCGACCGCACACTCGAGTACTCGCGCCCGCTCAGCGCGCTGAAGCTCTGGCTGGCCTTCCGCGTGCACGGCGCGCAGGCGATCGCCGCGGCGATCGAGCGAAACCTGCTCCAGGCACGGCTGCTCGCCGACCTTGTTCGCGAGGATCCCCGGCTGGAGCTGCTCGTCGAGCCCCAGCTGTCGGCGGTCTGCTTCCGCCTCGTGCCGCCTGACCCCACGACGGCGGTCGCTCACAACGCCGCGCTGGCAGCGGCGATCGCCGCCGACGGACGAATCGTGCTCGCCGCGGCGACGATCGACGGCGTGCCGTGCCTGCGCGCCTGCATCGTCAATCACCGCACCACCGAGGATGACGTTCGCACGATCGTCGAGGTCGTCCGCGAGCTCGGCGATCGGCTTTAGAGGGCGCCGGTCGTGGCTGCGGTCAGGCGTCGCCGTCCGCCAGCCCCTCCCACCACAGGCCGAACAGCTCCCAGGCGTGATGGCGGGCAAGCGGCGCGAGCACCTCGCTCTGCGCACGCAGTTCCTCGGCGCTGACCCCGAGCTTCGCGAGCTCCGCTTCCGAGCGCGACCACGACGCGATCACCTCGATCGTGACCTCGGGGTGGAACTGAAGGCCGAGGTGGCGCCCGTGGCGAAACGCAGCGGGACCAGCCTCGCTGTGGGCGAGCGGCTCGCCGCCCGGCGGCACGCTGAGCTGCTCGTAGTGCCAGTGGAACCACGGCCCGGGTGGAAGCTCGTCGACGCGCTCGGAGAGCTCGAACCAGCCGATCTGCGGCGTGGCTGCCGGCGCGACCTCGCCGCCGAGGGCAAGCGACAGCGCCTGACCGCCGAAGCACACCCCGAGCACCGGGACCTCCGCGGCAATCGCCTCGCGCAGCAGCTCGATCTCCGCCGCGACCCACAGCGGATCGGTGGCGGTCGCCGACTGCACCGAGCCGAGCGAGGCGACGAAGCTGAAGCCCTCCAGTGAAGGCAGCGGCACCTCGGTCGCGTCGTGCACCTCGTAGTCGCAGCCGTGCTCGGTCAGCCACTCCTCGAGCAGCGCTGCGGGCGCCTCGTCGCCGTGTCTGAGGATCAATCCCCGCCTGGCATGTGATGGCGGTCCGCTCACGGGCACACCGTAGCGGCGATCAGCGGAGCGCATCGGCGGCCAGCGCGCCGGCCAGGCGTTCGAACGCGTCGGCGCTGCGACGGCCGCTGCGCACACGCGCGCGCTCGAGCAGCCGCACCGAGCCGCTCAGCAACACGATGTCCGCTTCGTCGAGCTGCGCGAGCGTCAACGGCAGCTCATGCGCTTCGATGTCCAGCCGCGCGGCGTGTTCGAGCACCGACGTCCTGACGGTGCCCGCCAGGATCGAGCCGTCCGCAGGCGGCGTCGCGAGCACTCCGTCGCGCAGCAGGAAGACGTTCGCGCGCGTGGTCTCGAGCAGCGTGCCGGCTGAGGTCACGAGCATCGGGCGGACCCCCACGCCCGCGAGCGCCTCGATCTGCTCAAACCACGACCGGTCGAGCAGCTTGTGCGCGCCGGCGCCGCCGGCCACCCTGACGGTGGCCAGATCGACCTCCTCCCCGGGCAGCACGATGGCGCGTTGGATTGCGCCGAGCACGATGGCGATCGCCGGCGGCGCAGGCGTGTGTGGCACGAGCTCGATCCTCAGGCGTCCGAGGGCACAGCCCGCGGCGGCGACCTCGAGACGCTCTTCCAGCCCGGGCTCGAGCGTGAGACCGTACAGCGCCCGCGCGCTCACACGCAGCCGCTCGAGGTGGCGGAGCGCGCTGACCGGGCGCCCGTCCACCACCAGCAGGGTGTCGTAGACGCCGCGCGCCGCCTGCGCGGCGCACGGCGCGCTCAGCTCGTACCGCGGCGCCGGCGCATGCATCGACCGGGAATATTCGCGCGATCGGCGATCATGCGCGGCGAGGCCCGGTGTGACGACGCTGCTGATCGACAACCACGACTCGAACACGTTCAACCTCTTTCAGCTGCTGGCCGTCGTCGAGGGCCGCGAGCCGGTGGTCGTACGCAACGACGAGGCACAGTGGCGGGAGCTCGACGTCGAGAGCTTCGAGCGCTGCGTGATCTCAGCCGGCCCGGGGCGGCCCGACCGCCCGCGTGACTTCGGCATCTCGCGGGGCGCGCTGGGCGCAGCGGATCTGCCGGTGCTTGGGGTCTGCCTCGGCCATCAGGGCCTCGTGCTCGCACATGGCGGCGTGGTCGACGCGGCGCCGCGCCCGATGCACGGGCGCTGCAGCCGCATCTTCCATCAGGGCTCCGAGCTGTTCCGCGGAATCCCGCAGGGATTTCTCGCGGTGCGCTACCACTCGCTCTGCGTTCACGAGCCGCTCCCAGCGGCGCTCGAGGTGATCGCGCGCACCGCGTCGGGCACGGTGATGGCCGTTCGCCACCGCGAGCGTCCCCACTGGGGCGTCCAGTTTCACCCGGAGTCGGTCCAGACCGAGTGGGGTGCGCAACTGCTCGAGAATTTCTGCCGCCTGCCCGCCGCGCGTGCTGGCCGCCCGGCGCGCCGGGCGCGGTCGCTGGCGCCCCCGGTCCGCCCGGCGGGCCCGTCGCCACCCGCGAGAGTGCGGCGGAACGCCAACACGCTCGAGCTGGTGATCCGATCGGTCCCGCGACCGCCGGATGCTGAGGCCGCATTCGTGGCCCTCTTCGCTGACGCCCCCTCCGCGTTCTGGCTGGACAGCTCCCGGCAGGACCCGGGCCTCGGCCGCTTCTCCTACATGGGCTCGGGCGGCGGTCCGCTCTCCGCGCTCATCAGCCACGACGTGGCGAGCGGAACGCTGACCCGGCGCTGTCTTGGGCGCCGCGAGGTCCACCGCGGCACGCTCTGCGACTGGCTGCAACGGAGCCTGGTCGAGACCTCGGTCACCGACGCCGATCTCCCCTGCGACTTCACCGGAGGCTTCGTCGGCTATCTCGGCTACGAGCTGAAGGCCGAGTGTGGCGGCGCCCTCGTGCACCGCTCCCCCCTCCCCGACGCGATGCTCCTGTTCGCCGACCGCCTGATCGCCTACGACCACGCGACCGACGAGGCGCACGTGATCGCGCTCAGCACTCGAGCAGACCGCGAGGAGGGTGCGACCTGGGCGCAGCGCACCGCCCGGCGCCTGCGCACCATCCAGGCGCCAGCGCCGCCCGCGCCGACCGAGCCCGGCGGTCGCACTACGTTCACGCCGGCGCGCTCCTCGGGCGACTACCTCGCCGACATCGAGTCCTGCCAGCGCCACCTGGCTGCCGGCGAAAGCTACGAGATCTGCCTGACCAACGAGCTCCTCGCGCCGCCCTGCACCGATGCCCTGCGCGTTCACCGCGTGCTGCGCGCCGTCAACCCCGCCCCCTTCGCCGCGTTCCTGCGCCTCGGCGGCGTCGAGATCTCGAGCTCCTCGCCCGAGCGTTTCCTCTCGCTTGACCGCTCGCGCCGCCTCGAGGCCCGGCCGATCAAGGGCACCGTCGCCCGCGGGGCGACGCCACGCGAGGATCGCGCGGCGGCCGCCGGGCTGAGCTCGGGCGCGAAGGACCGCGCGGAGAACCTGATGATCGTCGACGTGCTGCGCAACGACCTCGGCCGTGTCGCGGAGATCGGGTCGGTGCTGGTGCCGAGCCTGATGGGGATCGAGACCTATGCGACTGTCCATCAGCTGGTCTCGACCGTTCAGGCTCGCCTGCGCGCCGGTGCGACGATCGTCGATGCGCTGCGCGCGTCCTTCCCGGGCGGTTCGATGACCGGCGCGCCGAAGCTCCGCTCGATGGAGCTCCTCGACCGGCTGGAGACGCGACCGCGAGGGATCTACTCCGGTGCGATCGGCTACCTGGCGGCCAACGGCTGCGCCGACCTGAGCATCGCGATCCGCACGATCGTCAACTCCGCCCACGGCATGACGATCGGCGCCGGCGGCGCGATCACAGTGCAGTCGGACGGGCCCGCCGAGCTCGGCGAGCTGCTGCTGAAGGCGCGCGCGCCGCTCGAGGCGGTCGGGCTCGCTCTTCACGGGCGCCGCGACGGCGCGACCGTGGGCGGCGCTCAGAACTCCACGTTGGCGGCGAGATAGGCCAGCGACGCGTTCCACGAGCTGCCCGCGGCGCCGGCCGGCGCGAGAATCGCTCGATCGGCGCACGCTCGCCACGGCCGGGCGACTGAAGAAAACCGCCGCACACGGGCATGATTCAGGCAGGCGGCGCCCGGGTGGCGACCCGGCCGTCTGCTACGGTTGTCGGGCGGTCGGCGTGGTCGACCGCGAGGCAGCTCGCTTGGGTCCCTTGTTCATCGAGGTTTCGGGTCAGCCATAGCCTCCCGAATCTCTAGCGGCCAAGCGCCGCCGAACAGGAGTCATATCCATGTCGTCCAAGTCGTCCTTCGCCGAGCTCGGCGTGTCGCGAACCGTCGTAGACGCGCTCGCGCGCGGCGGCGTCACCGAGCCCTTTCCCGTCCAGCGCCTGGTGATCGGCGAGGTCCTCGCCGGTCATGACGTGCTCGTTCGCTCGCCAACGGGCTCCGGCAAGACGCTGGCCTTCGCGTTGCCGCTGGTTGAGCGCATCGCCGCGCAGGCCGCGCGCCCGGCGGCGCTGATCCTGGCGCCGACTCGTGAGCTCGTCGTGCAGATCGCCGAGGAGCTCTACCCGCTGGCGCACGCTCGGGCGCTCAAGGTTGCGCCGGTTTACGGCGGCGTCGGCCTGGCACGCCAGTCGCAGTTCGCAGCCCACGCGCACATCCTCGTCGCCACGCCGGGGCGCCTGGAGGATCTGATCGCGCGCGGTGCCTTCGATCTCGACAACATCCGGCTGCTGGTGCTCGACGAGGCCGACAGAATGCTCGACATGGGTTTCCGGCCGGCGGTCGATCGGATCGTGCGCCTGTGCCCGGCCGAACGCCAGACGCTGTTCTTCTCGGCAACGCTGTCGGGCGAGACCGGTCGTGTGGCGAAGGCCTACACGCATGACGCAGTGCGGCTCGAGCACTCACCGGACCCGGGCCACGCCGCCTCGATCGTCGAGCACCGCTTCCTCGAGGTCGAGACGCAGTCGCGCGTGGCTGCCCTCGTCGCCGAGCTCGGCGCCGAACGCGACCTCACGCTCGTCTTCGTGCGCACAAAGCGCGGCGCCGACCGCCTCGTCAAGCGCCTCGGCGATCACGGCGTCGCCGCTGTCGCGATGCACGGGAACCGCTCGCAGAGCCAGCGCGAGCGAGCGCTGGCCAGCTTCGAGTCCGCGCGCGTGAACACGCTCGTTGCAACCGATATCGCCGCCCGCGGCATCGACGTCGACCGGATCTCGCACGTGATCAACTTCGACCCGCCGGAGGATCGCGACGCCTACATCCACCGTGTCGGGCGCACCGGCCGCGCCGGGCGAAGCGGCATCGGCATCACGTTCCACTCCGCCGCTGAGCGAAGCAAGATCGCCGGCCTGGCGGACGAGCTGGGGATCGAGCACCGCGTCGCCGCCGGCGCACGCCCCGAGCCCGGGGCCGCGGGCAAGCACACCGGCGCTGCGAGGTCGCCCGCGCCGCGGCGGGCCCGCAGCAAGGGGCCGCGCGCGGCTGCCGCCGCCGCGCCCGCACCGGGACGCACACGCTCATACGGTCGCCAGCGCGGGCGCTAGAACAGGACGTTCACGACGCGCGGCAGGACCTGCCACGCCGGCTGGTGGTAGTAGGTCCAGGCCGTGCTCTCGAACAGAACGAGAGCCCCGACGCTGCTGATCGTGATCACGGCTGCCGGCACGAACCAGTCCGGCAGTCGCCACGGCAGTTTCACCGCGCCGACCAATAGCGGGATGAAGAGCACGAGCAGCGGCGCGAAGTAGCGTCCCTGGATGCCCATGATGACGGAGTCGCCGACGGCGTTCCACGTCAGATAAAGCGCGAACACGGTGATCACCAGACACGCCACCAGCACGATGGCGATCCACACCCGGGTCGCCCGCGACGGCGGTTCGCGCTCGGGGTGGACAAGCGCGAGCGCCACGGCCGCGACCAGCCAGAGGCCGGCCCCCCAGCCGATGAACACGTGCGTCCCGTAGGTGCCGACGAGGCCGCCGAGCTGGAACATCCGCCCTTCGATCAGCGTCTTGCCCAGCAGCGCCGGTATGTCGATCAGGTGGCTCAGGAGATAGTGGACCTGGGCGTGCTGGTTGATGTTCACCCGCAGCGGCGCATTGAAGACCGTGTTGCGGTAGGGCAGGAAGTAGCGATCGATAGTGTCGTTCCACCAGGCGGCTATCGCGAGGCAGGGCACCGCCATCGCGGCCACCACCCCGGTTCGGGCCCAACCGCGCCCGATCAGCGGCCAGAGGATCACGATCATCGCGGCGACGACCAGTGGGATCGGGAATTTCAGCATGCCGAGCAGCACCCCGAGCGCCACGAGTCGGGCGAGCTGCGATCGCCGCAGGGGCTCGCCGGCGTGAGCGAGGCGGAACGCGTACGCGAGCGAAACCGCGACGATGCCGAGGACGATCGAGTCCGCCGACAGTGAGGGCCCCTGAGCCAACGCCGTCGGGACGAGCACCGCCAGCGCCCACAGCCAGCGCCAGCGGCGCATCAGTGCGACCGACCAGGTCGCCATCGCCGCCCACAGCAGACCCGCGGTCAGCCGCGCGATGAACAGCGTCGCCAGCACCGGCGCTGAGACGACGCGCGCGAAGTAGAACACGACGGTCTGCGGCAGGTAGTTGAGCGGCGAGTACAGCGCCGTGTTCTCGAAATGCGGGAAGACGCTGTTGGACCCGCTGAGCGCGTAGCTCATGTACTGCTCGTAGCTGTTCGGATTGAAGTGCGTCCCCTGCGGCCCGAGCGTCAGGCGGAACAGCCGGTGCAGCACCAGGTAGAACGGCTTGTTGATATAGCCCCCGACGCGCCGGTGAGGTACGAGCCGGCCGAATTGGCCGAGGCAGCCGACCGGCTTGGGATGGCGCGCGCAGCTGATGAACTGCGGATAGAGGTGCCCGAGTGAGAGCTGGTAGGCGCGGAAGGCGTGCTCGGCCTCGTCGAGCCCGTCCCCGATCGGCAGCACGAACGTCATGAACAGCACCCCGATGAGCGAGACCACGGCCGTCCAGACGACCGGCCCTGGCAGTCGCAGCCGCTGCTTCACTGCATGGCCCTACGCGTCGCTCACGGCCGATTCCTGCGGGCGGGACTCGTCCTCGACCGTCTTCGTCTCGTGGTACTCCTTCTCCACGTTCACTTCCCAGATGTTGTTCTTGGCCTCGACGCCCTTGGAGATGTTCTCGACCGCGGCGAAGGCCGTGAGGATCGAGTGGTCCTGGTTGTTGTAGCGATGCATCCCGTTGCGCCCGATCAGGAACAGGTTCGTCAGGCCGTCGACCCATTCGCGGATGACGTCGAAGCGCTCATAGCTGCCGAAGTACGCCGGGTATGCCTTCGGCACGCGCAGCACGGTCTGATCGAGCACGTCGTCACGCTCGATCAGGTGCAGTTGGCAGAGCTCGTCGAGCGCGAAAGCCGCCATCTCGGCGTCGCCCTTCGACCACAGCTCGTCCCCCTCGTTGGCGAAGTACTCCATCCCGATCCACAGCGTGTCCGGCTGGCCGACGAGATACGGGCTCCAGTTGTTGAAGATCTGCAGCCGCCCGACCTTGACCTCAGGCTCCTGGACGTAGATCCAGTTGTCGGTCATCGCGTCCAGGCGCGATCCCTCGCGCCCCCGCAGCAGCACCCCGACGGTGATGAAGTCACGGTACTGGAGGTTGTCGGCAACCTCACGAACCTCGCCCGGAACCGCGTCGCCCATACCTGCGATCAGCTCGCGCACGGGCATCGTGGAGATGAAGTATTCGCCGGGCACACGGCGCTCGTTGCCCTGGGCATCGCGGACCGTGGCGGCCACGACCCGATCGCCAGCGACCTCCAGGGCGGTGATCGTGTGACCCAGGTTGATCTCGCCGCCGAGCTCGACGACCTGGCGTGCGACCTCCTCCCACAGCTGACCGGGACCTCGCTTGGGGTAGAGGAAGCGTTCGATCAGGCTCGTCTCGGCCCCCTGCTGGTAGATGTCGCCGTCGGAGCGATTGCGCGAGAAGATGCGCCCGAGCGCGTGACGGAGCACCTTCGAGACCGACAGGCCCTTGATGCGCTGCGCGCCCCAGTCGGCCTTGATCTGAGAGCAGGGGACGCCCCAGACCTTCTCGGTGTAGTCCTCGAAGAAGGTGCGGTAGAGCTCGCGGCCGAAGCGGTTGATCATGAACTGCTCGAGCGTGCTCTCGTTGCGGATCGGCAGGATGCGCGCACGCGCATAGCTGACGGCGATCTTCGTCATCCGCCACGGTCCGAGGTTGCGGACGGTGTTGGCGTTCAGGCTCACCGGGTAGTCGAACATCCGCCCCAGGTACAGGATCCGCGAGCGCCGCTCGCGCAGCAGCATCACCAGCTCCACAACCTCAGGGTCCGGTCCCGTCTCGCCGACACCCTCCAGCCAGCCCGGATCGGACTCGCGTCCGCCCTGCACCGGCAGGATGCCCGTCCACCAGTCCATCACGCGGGTGCTCTTGGAAAAGAACCGGTGGCCGCCGATGTCGAGGCGGTTGCCCTTGTAGTTCACGGTCTTGGAGAGGCCGCCGACCATCGAGTCCGACTCGAAGACGAGCGGAATGACATCGGTCTTCTGAAGCAACTCCAGCGCCGTCGTGAGCCCGGCGGGCCCGGCTCCAGCGATGATGGCCATGTCAGCCATGGTCAACCTCTCATCAGATCGGAGCACTCGGGCTCGCCAGCAGAACAGGCCACAGTATGGGGATATTCGGCGTTCAACGTTCGCTCCCTATCAACAGCACGCCGGAGGCTTGCACACTGGGCCTGTGCGTGGCGCCGCGCTCGGGCCGCCCTTCACGCCTGCGTGCTCCGGCCCACACGAGAAATCCCGGCCCTGTTGGCGTAGCCGCGTCTCAGATGTCGACGTGCACGCGCCCGTCGGCGATCTTCACGGGGTGCGTGCGCAGCGCGATGGCGGCCGGAGGACCCTTCGCTGAGCCGTCACGAACGTCGAAGCGCCCCTGGTGCTTGGGACATTCGATGATGTTGCCCATCACGAGGCCTTCCGCGAGATGCGCGCGCTGGTGGCTGCAGATCCCGTCCGTCGCGAAGTAGCCGTCGCGCGTTCGGTAGATCGCGAGCACGAGCTCGCCGACCGACACCTCGATCACGTCCTCCTCCTCGATCTCCTCCGCAGCTGCAACCGCGACCCAGGCCATCGTCACGACGCCCCAGGCTCGGCGAGGATCGCGGGGCTCTCGGCAGCCGCTGCGGGCGGGCCCCCGGAGCGAAGGGGCACCGGGCGGTGGACGGAGTAGCTCGGCTCGCGGCGCTGGCGCCAGAGCGCGCGGATCATCTCGTTCCAGGCCACCAGCGTGTTGGGGTAGGGCGGCGGCGACTCGCTCGCGATCTCCTCGTGCAGGCGCGCGAGCGAATGGAACGGAACCGTCGGGTGCATGTGATGCTCGACGTGGTAGTTCATGTTCCAGTACAGCAGTCGCAGCAGCGGGTTCATGTACACGGTGCGGGTGTTCTCGCGCCAGTCGGCCACGTTCTCCTCGAGTCCGGCATGCTGGATAAACGTCACCCAGCTGTGGAGCGGCGCACCGACGAAGCGGGCGACGAAGATGAACAGGATCGGATACCAGCTGCCGATCGCGACGGCCAGCGCGATCACGCCGAGGTAGAAGGCGACGCAGGCTCGCGCCGACCAGATCAGCTGGCGGTGGTAGGCCTTTGGTACCCAGCGCCTGGCGAGATCGTCGGGGCCCACGAACGCGGTGCGGATGGTGGGCCACAGCCAGTTGACCAGCGCGTTGTGGATCCGCATGAAGTCGAAGATCAGCGTCCCGAACTGCGGCGGGCGATCCGTGGCTATCTCCGGGTCGATCTCGGAGTAGTAGGTGTAGGTGTGGTGGCCGGCATGCAGCCAGCGATCGCGAAGCGGCTCCTTGAACGCGAACAGCCCGCTGATGTGGTGTGCGACCTCATTGATCCACAGCGAGCGAAACGGCGTACGGTGGTGGGTCTCATGCAGGATCGGCTCGCTGAAGCCGTAGACGGTCGCGTAGGCGAGGAAGAGGATCACCTTGAGCCACAGCGGATGCGCCAGGACCGTGAGCGCGCCGAAGCCGACCAGCAGTCCCAGGTAGGCGCCGAACCGAGCGAGGCCGGGCAGGTCGCTGCGACGCTGCAGCTTGCGCATGGTGCTGCGCTCCACTGCCACCTGTGTCCAGTCCGGCTCCTCGAAGCGCGGCATTCCGCTCGTCGCGTCCCACAGCCCTTCGGCGCGTGAGCTCGCGGCCTCAGCCGGCGTCATCTCATCCGGCCGTCCTTCCTGCGTTTGGGTCACGTCCCCATGCTAACCGCCGGCGGTCGCGCATCGTCACCGGCTGACCGCGGCCCCCCGCGTCGAGCCGATCACTGGCATCCGGGCGCCGTGTCCTGCGCCTGCGCGCCGCCGGCGGTGGCGGTCGATCGCATGTCCCGGGAACACGTCAGTTCCGCCGAGCAGCCCGCGACACGGGACGCCGGGCGCGACGCACCTGTCACTCTGCAAGTTCTCGGTCGAGCTCATTCCCCTGCACATGGCGTGGTAAGCTGTTACTAGAAGGGCATCATTGCGAGGTCTGCTCGACCTCTGAGCAGCAGGCAGCGCAATACGACTTTCCGAGGTTCTGTCGCGCGTACCCGGAGGTCGCCATGCCCTTTAGCTCTCACGAAAACCGAGAAGCCGGACCAGCCGGTTCTCCTAAACTGCGCGCCGGCAGCGCTCGGCAGCGCCACCGGCGTTCCCGCCCTCATCGCCCAGGACGCGTGCATCATGCGGTCTGAGGCGCTCGCCGACGTCCTGAGTGATTTTGCCCGCACGATGGCGACGGACTTCCCGATTCAGGGGATCCTCGACCATCTCGTAAAGCGAATTGTCGACGTGCTTCCAATCTCAGGGGCTGGCGTCACCCTGATCTCACCGGGAACGGCGCCCCGCTACATCGCGGCGTCCAGTGACGCTGCGCTGCGCTTCGAGCACTTGCAGACCGAACTCGACGAGGGACCGTGCATCGCGGCCTACAACGACGGCGAGGCAATCTCGATTCCCGACCTGAAGGCGGACCTGCGGTTTCCCGCGTTCGGGCCGAGAGCGCTGGCGACCGGATTGGCGGCGGTATTCACATTTCCGCTCAACCACGAGGATCTGCGGCTTGGCGCGCTCGATCTGTACAGCGATTCTCCCGGAGAGATGTCAGCGGAATGCATGGCTGCAGCGCAGACCCTCGCTGACGTCGCCACGGCCTATCTGCTGAATGCCCAGGCCCGTGAGGACCTGCAGGACTCCGCGAATCGCTCACGTGAGGCATCGCTTCACGACCCGCTGACCGGGCTGCCGAACCGGACCCTGATGTTGGAGCGGATGGAACACGCCTTTCTTCGCGGTCGCCGTTCGCACAAGATCACCGCGGTGTTCTTCGTCGATTTGGACAACTTCAAGGCTGTCAACGACACCCACGGTCACGGTATCGGCGACGAGCTGCTGATCGCCGTCGGCGAGCGCCTGACGGGTACGCTCCGGCCCGGCGACACCCTTTCCCGTCTCTCTGGCGACGAGTTCGTCATCCTCTGCGAAGATCTCGACGATCCCTCCCGCGCCGACACGATCCGCCACCGCGTCGAATCGGTGCTCGAACCGCCGTTCCTCCTCTCCGGCGTCGAACTTAAAGTGACGGCGAGCATCGGCAGCGCCGTCACGGCACACGGCGACGATGCACCGGCGCAACTGCTTCGGGACGCCGATCTCGCGATGTACGCAACCAAGCGCGGCAATCTCGGCTCGGATTTCCTCGACCCGACCGACGTCGAGCACGCGCAGGAGAAGACGGGGCTGCGGACCGCTCTACGCGGGGCCGCAGACCGCGGCGAGTTCCACCTCGACTACCAGCCGATCGTCGACGCGCTCGACGGCCGCCTCACCGGCGTCGAGGCGCTGCTCCGCTGGACACATCCGAGCCGCGGCCCGGTGTCGCCGATCCTCGTCATACCGCTGGCGGAGCAGTCCGGACAAATCGTCGAAATCGGGGAATGGGTCCTGAGGCAAGCGTGGGCTGACCGGCAACGTTGGGAGAGCGAGCAGGCTCGAGACCTCGCGATGTCGATCAATGTCTCCGGACACCAGTTCATGGCCGCCGGCTTCGTCGACATGGTGGCCGGGGTGCTGCTGAGCGGCTCGATCGACCCGAAGCTCCTGACGTTGGAGGTGACCGAAACGGTGTTCGTTCGCGACAGCGCGCGCGCTTCGGTCGTGCACCACGCCCTCAAGCAGATCGGTGTGATGCTCGCCCTCGATGACTTTGGCACGGGCTACTCCTCGCTCACCCACCTCATGAGCTATCCGGTCGACACGATCAAGGTCGACCGCACGTTCATCGCGAGTCTGGGCCATGATCCGGTCAGCAACGCGATCGTGACATCGGTGATCAACCTCGCTCACGGTCTCGGAATGAGTGTCGTATCCGAGGGTGTGGAGACGGCGCAACAGCAGGGCGAACTGGCCCGGCTCGGCTGCGATTCCTGCCAGGGCTTCTACTTCGCCCGGCCGATGCCCGCGGCCAGCCTGGAAGCTCTGATCCGCGACGAGGCGAGCGGCGCCCGGCCCCGGCTTCCGATGCGACAGATGAGCCTCACCGCGTAGGGCTGGAACTCGCGGGCAGGACTATCCGCGCTCAGCAGGCGGGCCACCGCACGCCCGACGAGCGAGCACGGGCGCGGCGAGCGCCGAGGCCGGTCATCGCCGGCGACTGCCCCGGTCGTCGGCACTCCGGACCGGCATCGCCACGCGGCAGCGGTCGCACAGCCGCGGATCAGGCGACGGCGGTTCGCCGCCGATCGCGCCGACGTGCGCCCGCAGCCGGGCGTTCTCGCGCCTCAGCGCGGCAGCCTCGCGGCGCGCCGTGGCGAGGTCGCGGGCCATGCCCGCGACGACCGGCGAGATCCGCCGCAGCCGCTCGCCGAGCGCGATGTTCTCGGCGAAGAGGCTTCCGTCGACTGCAGATGGTTGGGTCATCTTGACCTCCGAGCTCTTGGGAACACACAGCCTCGGAAAGTCAGACCCTGCTGCCTGCCCACAGTCGGTGGGCGGACCCCACGGCGATGCCCTTCGCGACGCAAACTGTACCGCAGAGCAGCACAAAAGCCCACGGCATCGGGCCCGCGCGCAATGGATTGGCGAACTTGGGCAGAACCGTCGCTGGCTCTATCACAACTGGCCAAGCGGTAAGAGCGCATCCACCGGGTGGAGCACGGGCGCGGCCCACCTTATGGAGGGCTACTGAGGTCATCGCGCTACGGCGGCGTGCGACTATTGCCATCCGGCCCTCGAAGAGCCGGGACGAACCAGACCGATGAAGCCCACCTTCGCCGAGACGCTGAGATGCCCAGCATGCCTGAAGGAACACGGGCTGCGGCTGCATACGATGCGCGTCGACGAGCGCGAGGTCCGCGAGGGCGTGCTCGACTGCACGGCGTGCGGTGCGACCTTTCCGATCCATCGCGGTGTCCCCGAGCTTCTGACCCAACCACCCGAGCATGTCCTGGCCGAGGCCGCCGGCCTGGCGCGTTTCGCCGAGGTCATGCGGGACGCCGGCTGGGACCGCGACCACATCCGGCGGCTCCCATTCGTGGAGGACGGCTATTGGTACCCCCAGGCGCGATCGATCCACCAACTGCTGACGACGATCCCTTTTCGTGCGGGCGACACGATTCTCGACGTGGGGTCCAACACGTGCTGGGCTGCAAGTCACTTTGCGCGGCGCGGCCTGCGGGCGATCGCCCTGGACATCGCCACCGCCGAGCTTCAGGGGCTGTACACGGCCGACTATTTCATCGAGGACGGCAGCGTCTTCTTCGAACGGATCCTGGGATCGATGCACGAGATCCCGCTCGCGTCGAGCAGCGTGGACTACGTGTTCTGCAGCCAGGTGATGCATCACAACGACGGGGGGAGCCTCAGGCGGGCCTTCGCGGAGATCTTCCGGGTCCTGCGCCCCGGCGGGCGCTTGCTCATGGTCAACGAGACCCTCAAGACGGTGCGTGACCGCCGCGGCGTGGACACCCAGACGGTCCTCCACACCCACAAAGCGGAGGAATTCGACGGATACGAGCACGCACACTGGGCCTGGCAGTACCGGTGGGCAGCGACGCGGGCCGGCTTCTACACCGAGGTGGCCGAGCCGCATTACCGGCCCTTTTTCGGCGACGCCGAGATCGGCCACCCGCCCGGCGCGTCGTGGCTCTCGGTCCGTCTGCGCGAGGCGGCCTTTGGCCTCCACCGCTTTGCGCTCGCTCGCCGCGGCTATCTCGTCTGGCTGAACGATGTCTGGGGCGGCGTGTCGATGAACATGATCGCCACGAAACCCTCACGCTACGTGGTACGTCACGAACGCCTGCCTGCGGCGGTGCGAATCCCGCTCATGGTCGCCGCCGGGTCGCGGCTGCGCTGGGAGCGCCACAGGGGCCAAGACGTTCCTCCGCGCTTGAGCCGCACGCCGGAGCAAGCGCACGCCCGAATGCGCGGCGCAGCCGAACCGGCAGGCGACAACTCCGACTAAAGTGTTGCCCGGCGCAGGCGCTACGTTAGCTTCATTTGGTTGTACCGAGGGGACTCAAACGCCCGCCCTACGGCTATGGCCCTTCTATCGGGGAGACAGGATTTGAACCTGCGACCGCCCGGCCCCCAGCCGGGTGCGCTACCAGACTGCGCCACTCCCCGTGGCCTCGTGCAAGCGGGCGACGGGAATCGAACCCGCCCTAGAAGCTTGGAAGGCTTCTGTGCAACCACAACACTTCGCCCGCAAGCCGTCCGCACAGGATAGTCCGAAGCGGGAGACCGCTCCGTGCGGGGTTCAGCCGGCCTCCCGGCCGCGGCCGCCCCGGCCTGGCGGGCGGGCGCACGACGGGCCGTCGGGGGGTGGCGGTACCCTGTCGGCGATGCCGCTGGGACCACTTGGGGTGACGGCCGCGCTCGCCGCGTTGGACTGGGGAGCGTGGGACTGGGCGACCAACAGCAACCAGACCACAGTGGGGCTGATCGCCGGGTTGCTGATGGCGCCGATCGCCGTGGCGTTTGCCTGGTCGCTGGCTCGGGTCCTGCTCGCGCTCGCTCGGTTGGCTGTCGCGAGGCTCGCGGCACAGGCGCAGATCGAGCGCGCGCCGTTCGCCGTCGGGTCCGCCGAACCCCCGTTCGACATCGAGGCGCAGAGCGACCGCCTCGCCGCCTGAGCCTCGGCGCCTGCGGGCGCTGGTAGGCTGACTCGCGTGTACCGGCAGTTGCGGATCGTCGGCACCGTCGTGATCGGATTGATCGCGATCGCGATCCCGGCGCTCGCGAGCGCCTCCGGAGAGGCTGACGCGCCGAAGGCCGCAGCCCCGGCGATCATCTGCTCCGCCGGCGCGAAGGGCGTCACCGGCAGAGCGCAGTCCGCGACGCCCTTGGCGGTGGCGAACCCCCGGTCGGGGGCGAGCAAGCAGCCGAAATCACGCCGCCACCGCCACCACCACAAGCGCAGTGCGACGCGCCACGGTAGGGCTCTGAAGGCGGGGAAGGCGACGGTCTGTGCGCCGGGCTGCAAAGGAGCGGTCTGCGCGCCGATCCCCTGCCCGGTCGCCGACGCCGGCGCGCCCGGCGTGCCGAGCGGCTCCACGCTGACCTGCGCGCCGATCCCCTGCCCGGTCGCCGACGCCGGCGCGCCCGGCGTGCCGAGCGGCTCCACGCTGACCTGCGCGCCGATCCCCTGCCCGCTCGCCGGAGACGGGGCGTCCGACGCCCCCACCGGCGCGACGGTCGCGTGCCCGCCCGTCCCCTGCCCGAGCGCTGCGCCGGACGGCACGACCGCGGAGCCGACCAGCTGCGCACCGGTCGGCTGCCCCGGCCCGTGGATCGCGGCCTCCGGCGCGGGGGCGGGAAGCCCTGGCGCACCGAGCGGCGCGACGGTGCAATGCAGTCCTGGGGCCTGCCCGCTCGTCGCCGGCAGCGGAACGCTTGGAACGAGCAGCCCGGACGGCGCCGGAACCGAGCTGCCGGCGCGTTGCCCGCCGATTCCGAGTTGCCCGCCGCTACCGTCGCCCGCGGCGTCCGCGGCGGGGCCCGCGATCGTCTGCGTGATGGTCACCGCGGACTCGGCGGGCGCGGGCTGAATGGCGGCCGCGTGGCGGACGAGGCGACGCGGCGGTGGCGGAGGCAGCGATCGTGGGCGTCCGCTAATACGGATTGATGTCCGCCACTGCAGACTCTTATTCGGCACTTCGAACAAGTGTGCAAGAGTTACGCCGGGCCCGGCATCCCCCGGCCGGGCCCGCCCTTTTCCGCAGGCCAGGCACTCCGATAACGTGAGAACGGGATGAGCGATCGGCCGAAGATTCTCGTCGTCGACGACGAGCCGGCCGTACAGCAGGCGCTGTCTCGGGCGTTCGCGCTTGAGCGTTACGCGGTGGCCGTGGCGAGCGACGGCGGCGAAGCACTCGAGGCGCTTGCGCAGGAGCGTTTCGACGCGGTGGTGCTCGACGTGATGATGCCGGGGGTGTCCGGCCTGGAGGTGTGCCGGCGGCTGCGCGCGAGCGGCGATCGCAGTCCCGTGTTGATGTTGACGGCGCGCGACGCGATCGACGACCGCGTCGCCGGTCTGGATGCCGGGGCCGACGACTACCTGGTGAAGCCGTTTGCTCTGCGGGAACTGATGGCGCGGATGCGCGCGCTGCTGCGACGGCGCGACGGCGAGGGCAACGGCGGCGCCGCACTCGAGTTCGAGGATCTGACACTCGACGCGGTCGCGCACGAGGTCCTCCGCGGCGACCGCCGGCTCGAGCTCACCCGCACCGAGTTCGCGCTGCTCGAGCTGTTCATGCGCCACCCGCGGCAGGTGCTGAGCCGCTCGACGATCTTCGAGCACGTCTGGGGCTACGACTTCGGTGCCGCTTCGAACACGCTCGGCGTGTACATGGGCTACCTGAGACGCAAGACGGAGGAGGGCGGCGAGGCACGGCTGCTTCATACCGTCCGCGGCGTCGGCTACATCCTGCGGGCACCATGAGCTTCCAGCGCCGGGTCGCGCTATCCTCCGCCGCCGCCGTCGCGATCGCCGTCGCGATCGCGTCGCTCGCGACCTACGTGCTGGTGCGCAACGAGCTGCACCGCCACATCAACCGCTCGCTCACCGCGGCCTCGCAGGCGTTCGTGGCCGCCGAGCGCGCGATGCCCGCCACCCCGACTGCGCGCGCGCGGTCGGTCGGCCCGGCGCCCTACCCCTATGCGGTGCTGCTGCGGCGCTTCCGCGACCGGCCCGGCGACGTGACCAACATCGTGGCGCTCATCGCCGCCGACGGGACCAGCTACCCGGCCTACCACGGGCAGCTGCTCCGCCTGCCTTCCGGGACGCTTGCGGGCGTTCGGGCGATCGCGCGCGCCGGCGGCGGATCGGAATCCTTCGACGCCAGCACCGCGGGCGGCCAGTTCCGCGTGCTCGCTGTCGGCGTCGGACCCGGATACGCGCTGGTCGTGTCCCACTCGCTGACCGACGTCAATTCGACGCTGAGCGAGCTGAGCCTGATCCTCGTGATCCTCACACTCGGCGGCATCGCGCTCGCCGCCCTGCTCGGCTGGTTCGTGGCGCGCACGGCGCTTGCGCCGGTGCGGCGGTTGACCGCGACGGTGCGCCACATCGCCGAGACGCGGGACCTCGGCGAGCGGATCGACGAGCGCCGCCGCGACGAGCTCGGCAGCCTGGCCCGCAGCTTCAACTCGATGCTCACCGTGCTTGACGAGACGGTGCAAAAGCTTGACGCGTCGGCACGCATGCAGCGGCGCCTCGTCGCCGACGCCTCACACGAGCTGCGGACGCCGGTGACCAGCGTGCGGACCAACATCGAGATCCTCGAGCGCGCCGATGAACTGCCACCCGGCGAGCGTAATCGCCTGATCGGCGACGTCGTCGAGCAGCTCGAGGAGCTCTCCGCGCTGATCAACGACCTGATCGAACTGGCCCGCGAGGACGAGCACGTCGACTCGCGCGAGGAGGTCCGTCTGGACATCCTCGTGACCGAGGCGATCGAGCGGGCGCGGCTGCACGCGCCGGCGGCCCGCTTCGAGGTCTCACTGGATCCGACGCTCGTCAACGGCGTGCCCTCGCGGCTTGATCGCGCGGTCAACAACCTGCTCGACAACGCGGTGAAGTTCGCCGGCACCGAGCAGCCGATCGAGGTGCGCCTGCACGACGGCGAGCTGGAGATCCGCGACCACGGGCCCGGCATCGATGCCGCGGACATGCCGCACGTCTTCGACCGCTTCTTCCGCGGCGCCCGCTCGCGCGCGCGGCCCGGCAGCGGCCTCGGGCTGGCGATCGTGCGCCAGGTGGCGGAGCTGCACGCCGGCAGCGTCAGCGTCGCCGCGGCACCGGGCGGCGGCACGGTGGTCCGCATGCGGGTCCCGGTCTCCTCCTGGGGTGCCTAGTGGGTCGGCGCGGCCCGCCGGTTCAGCCGGTCCGCTCCTCGCCGGCGAGCAACTCCATCAGCAGACTGTCGTGCCAGCCGTCCCCGTCGGTGTTTCGCTCGGCGGCGCGCAGCACGCCGACGGACCGGAAACCGACCTTCTCATAGGCGCGAATCGCCGCCGTGTTGTCCACCGCCGGATCGATCGTGATGCGGTGGTGACCGCGCTCGTCGATCAGGACGCGCACGACCCGGCGGACCGCCTCACTGCCGACGCCGCGGCCGTGCAGCGCGGGGTCCACGAACAGGTCGATGCCCGCGTGGCGGAACCGCGGCTCCGGCTCCTCCCAGAACTGGATCAGGCCGGCAACGCGGCCGTCGACCTCGATCGTCAGCCGTGTCGAATCGGGCTCATCCCACGGGAAGCGCTCGTCCGGAACATCCCACCAACGCGAGACCTCCGGCGCGGCGTGAATGCGCCGGAGCTCCGGCTCGTCGCCGGGCGCCAGCGGACGCAGGATCATCGTCGGCCCCACGCGCAAAGCGTGCCATGCGGCGCTCCTCGACGTCGGCGCAGGCCCGGGAGGGCCGGAGCCGCCTAAAATTCCACCGCCTGCGGGCTGCCGCGGTAGGCGGTCACCATCAGCGGGCTCGAGAGCATGAAATCGGCCGATGCGCGGTTGCAGGCGATCGGGATGTCGTAGAGAACCGCGATCCGCAGCAGCGCCTTGACGTCGACGTCGTGAGGGTGCGAGGCGAGCGGATCGGAGAAGAAGATCACCAGGTCGATGCGGCCCTCGGCGATCGCGGCGCCGACCTGCTGGTCGCCCCCGAGCGGCCCGCTGAGGTAGAGGTTGACCGGCAACTGCAGCTCGTCGGCGAGCAGCTGGCCGGTCGTACCGGTCGCGAACAGCTCGTGCGCCGAGAGCGTGGCGCGGTTGTAGCGGGACCACTCGAGCAGATCCGCCTTGCGGTGATCGTGCGCGATCAGCGCGATGTGCTTGTTGGTCCCCATCGTCGTGGTGGCGGGCATCGACCGGGCGATTCTCGCATGCGACGGCGCGGCGCTCCTTCGACCGTCGGCCAAAGCTCGGGGGCGGAAGTGCGACACGCCGCGGCGTGGCGGCCGTGCGGGGGAGCTACGGCTAGGGGTCGACGTGGACCGAGCGTGGCGGGCTCGCGGCCGGCTGGTAGGGGTAGCCGGGAATGCCGCTTGCCGGGATCGCCATGCGGAAGGTATAGGTGATCGACTGCGTGGTGCGCCGGAAGGTGTAGCGGTAGAGGAAGCGCCCGTCGCCGGGGCTCGCCTGCACCAGCGTGTAGATCATCCACCGGTTGCCCTCGAGGTACTCGAGTGCAAGCGGGAGCCCGCCGCGCGGCTCATCGCCGCCGGACACGCGACCGCTGAAGGTGATCGTGTGTCCGTTGGTCGTGGCGGTCGGGGTGATCGTGAGCGAGATCGAGGGCGTCACGAGGACGCTCGCGCTGACGCTGGCCGTCGGCGTCGCGTCCTGCGCGAACTCGCGGTAGCTGGCCGTGATCCGGCGCGAGGGGCCCGGTCCGAGCACGTAGGAGAAGGACCCGTTCGCGGAGGTGCGAACCTGCACTGGTCGCGTCGGCGTGGAGCCGGCGGCCGCCGCGATCGCGAGCTCGACCCTCGCACCCGCGACCGGCGCGCCGGCGCAGCGCAGCGAGCCGCGCAGGGTGACGCGGCGGCCGAGGGCGACGGTCACGCTCGAGCGTCCGTCGACCGTTGCGCGTAGCCGGGCGCCGGCGCAGGCACCGCTTCCGTTGGCAACGCGCTGGGTCGCCGAGGCCGCGGCGGGCGCCGACGTGCTCGACGGGGCTGCGGCGGCGTCGCCGGCGGCGGCGATCAACGCCGAGGGCTCACTCGCAGCCTGATCCGTGCCGCCCGGACCGCTGGCGCTGACGAGGACGCGCACACGCGAGCCGTCGTCGGCGCTCACGAGCGTGTAGGTGGCTGCGAGTGCCCCGGCGATCACATCGCATCCCAGGCCGTATTGGTCGCAGCGCTGCCACTGGTAGGCGAAGGTCAACGGGCCGCCGGACCACTCGCCGGGTTGCGCGCTGAGCACCGAGCCCTCACGTGTGGTGCCGCTGATCGTCGGCAGGCTGCCGGAGCTCGGCGCCGGCGCAGCGGGCGCGTTTGCGTAACCGTCGGCGTCCAGCACGACGCCCGAGGGCGGTGAGAGCGCGGTCGTTGAGCCGGCGGCGTCCGACGCGGTCACCGACACCGCGACGTCGCGGTAGTCGTCGGCGGCGGTGACGGTGTAGGCCGGAGCCGTGGCGCCGGCGATCGCGGCGCAGTTGGCGCCCGAGGCGTCGCAGCGCTCCCACTGGTAGGCGAAGGCGGTCGGTGCAGGCGACCAGTTGCCGGTGCCGGCGACCAGGGACTGTCCCTGCTGCGCGTCGCCGAAGATCTGCGGGAGCCCGCCCTGCGGGGCGTTGTCGGTGTGGATCGTCCCGCTCCAGACGGTCGAGCTGTTGCCGGCCGCGTCGGTAACCGTGACCGCGACGCTGTGGACTCCATCGTGGAGCGTACTCGTGTCGAGATCGAGCCCACCGCTGCCCGCGAGCGCGCACGGGACCGCCCACTCGAAGCGCAGGACTCCTGTCTGCAGGCCGCTTGAGCCGGGCCCGTCGATCGCCGAGCAGCGGCCGCCGTTTGGGTCGATCGGCGCGCTTGAGACCGCCACGCCGTCAACGGTCAGCGCGGCGGAGTAGAGGCCCGAGCCGGTGTCGGTGGCGTCGAAGGAGACGCGGACGACGCCGCTCAGCACGCCGGGGACGATCAGGCTTCCGCTGACGTTGCTCGCGGTCGGCGCGGTGTCGTCCTCCAGGCTGACGACCATCGCGTAGAGGTGGTTGGCCGCGATGCACGGATCGCCGCCCAACTCCGGGCAGACCGCACCGCCGCCCGCAGCGCAGCTCTCCCCTCCCCCGCAGTTCGCCGCTCCCTCAATCGCGCTCACGTCGGTCAGGCCGCTGATGTCGAGCAGGTTCGCGGAGGCGAACTCGCTAAGCGGCCCCGTGCCGGCCGACGAGCAGCCCCAGGCCTGCGTGCAGTCGTCAAGGACGCTCAGGGCGCCGCTCGGCGATACCGCGTCGAACACGTCGATCGGAGCCTGAAATGGCGCGAACGGACCGGCGGTGAACGCGCGATATGCCTGCACGGCGGCGATCGTCGTGCCGGGCGGCGCCTGGAAGACCCAGGACGCGAAGTCCGCCGGCGAGTGCGGCGCAACGCCGTCGAGGTCGGCGTAGAGGTACCCCGTCTTGCCGCAGTCCTCGTAGACGCCGGCCAGCGCGTAGGAGCCAGCGGTCGGGAAGGAGACGCCGTCGGTCGGCACCGTCAAACCGCTAGCGGGGTCGTGGCAGATCGCGACCTCGTAGGTATCGGCCAGCGCGGTGGACACATTCAGCGCGCAGGCGAACGCGACCACCAGGCCCAACGTTCCGATCGTGCGTCCAAGTTTGCACATTTGCCGCTCCATCCATGACCGTCGCCGCCACCGTCCGCTCGCCTCATCCGACAGGCACGCATCCGGTGGGACGCGGGGCGAAGGAGTATGTGACATGCGCGGGCGGGCGAAGCGGCGGTCGCGGCGCAATTTCCCGCAAATTGCGAAGGTTTGGAGCGCTTGGGCGCGCGCTGAGCAGCGGGCGCTAGGGCTTGCCGAGCTCCAGCACGGCGAGGAACGCCTCCTGGGGCACCTCGATGCGCCCGACCCGCTTCATCCGCTTCTTGCCCTCCTTCTGCTTCTCCAGCAGCTTGCGCTTGCGCGTGATGTCCCCGCCGTAGCACTTGGCGATGACGTCCTTGCGAAACGCCTTGACGGTCTCGCGCGCGATCACGTGCGAGCCGATCGCCGCCTGGATCGGCACGTCGTACTGCTGGCGCGGGATCTTGGTGCGCAGCCGCTCGGTCAGCATCTTGCCGAGCTCGTAGGCCTTGTCGCGGTGGACGATCATTGATAGCGCGTCGACCGTGTCGCCGCCCAGCAGCACGTCGAGCTTGACGAGATTCGACGGCACCATCCCGGTCAGCTCGTAGTCCAGCGACGCGTAGCCGCGCGTGCGGGACTTCAGCTGGTCGAAGAAGTCGATCACGATTTCGGCCAGCGGCAGGTCATAGGTCAGCTGAACGCGCTCGGGCGAGAGGTAGTGCATTCCCGCGTGCGTGCCGCGGCGCTCGCGGCAGAGCTCCATCACCACGCCGATGAATTCCTTCGGGGCGATGATTGTCGCGCGGATGAACGGTTCGCGGATCTCGGCGATGCCAGCCGGGTCCGGCATGTCCGAGGGGTTGTGGACGACTACCTCCTCGCCGTTGGTCAGCGTCACCTCAAAGCCCACCGACGGCATCGTCGCCAGCAGCTCGAGGTCGTATTCGCGCTCGAGCCGCTCGCGCACGATGTCCATGTGCAGCAGCCCGAGGAAGCCGGCGCGGAAGCCGAAGCCGAGGGCGTCGGAGCTTTCGGGCTCCCACGAGAGCGCGGCGTCGTTGAGCGTCAGCTTCTCGAGTGCGTCGCGCAGCTCGGGAAAGCGCTCGGAGTCGATCGGGAAGAGGCCGCAGAAGACCATCGGCTTGACGTCGCGATAGCCGGGCAGCGGGTCGCGCGCCGGATTTGCCTTGGTCGTCAGTGTGTCGCCGACACGCAGCTGCGTGACGTCCTTGATCCCGGTGATCAGGTAGCCGACCTCGCCGGCGCGCAGCTCGCCGACCGCGCGCATCTGCGGCGAGAAGAAGCCGATCTCGTCGATCTCGGCCGAGCTTTCGCCGACCATCGTGCGGATCGCCTGGCCCTTGCGAAACACGCCGTCGACGACGCGCACGTAGGCCACCACGCCGCGGTACTGGTCGAACTCCGAGTCGAAGATCAGCGCGCGCGGCGGCGCGTCCGGGTCGCCGCGCGGGGGCGGGATCCGCTCGACGATCCGTTCGAGCACCTCGACGACGCCCTCCCCCGTCTTGCCGGAGATCAGCAGGATGTCGTCGAGCGGCTCGCCGATCAGCTCCGAGATCTCGTCGGCCACGCGCTCGGGCTCGGCCCCGGGCAGGTCGATCTTGTTCAGCGCCGGGACCAGCTCGAGGCCCGCCTCGACCGCCATGTAGGTGTTGGCCAGCGTCTGCGCCTCGACGCCCTGCGAGGCATCGACCACCAGCACGGCGCCCTCACACGCCGCGAGCGAGCGCGAAACCTCGTAGCTGAAGTCGACGTGACCGGGGGTGTCGATCAGATGCAGCTGGTAGGTCTCGCCGTTGCGCGCCTCGTATTGAACCCGCACGGCCTGCGCTTTGATCGTGATGCCGCGCTCGCGCTCGAGCTCCATCGAGTCGAGCACCTGCGCGCGCATCGCGCGCGCATCGACGGTGTGGGTCAGCTCGAGGATGCGGTCGGCGAGCGTCGACTTCCCGTGGTCGATGTGGGCGATGATGCAGAAGTTGCGGATGTGGGCCTGGTCAGCCATCTCGAATGTAGATTACGGTGCGCATCCGAGCCCGCCGCGCAGGCGGCTCGCGCCGCCATGTCAAGACCGATCCCCCGAGACGAAGCCCTCGCGCTGCTACAGGAGTGGGTGGGCGCGGCTCCGCTGCGGCGCCACTGCCTGGCGGTGGAGGCCGCGATGCGCGCCTACGCGGTGCGTGAGGGCGCCAACGTCGAGCTGTGGGGCGTCACCGGGCTGCTGCACGACGCCGACTACGAGCGCCATCCGGACATGACCGTCGGCCACCCGCGGATGATCATGGCCGAGCTCGAGCGACTGGATGCGCCGCCGGAAATGGTCCGGGCGATCGCCTCCCATGCCGACTATCTGGGCGTCGAGCGCCGCTCGTCGCTCGAGCTGACGCTGCACGCCGTCGACGAGCTGAGCGGCTTCCTGGTGGCCTGCGCGATGGTTCGCCCGGAGGGCATCCACGGGCTGACGCCCAAGTCCGTCGGCAAGAAGCTCAAGCAGCCTTCGTTTGCCGCAGCGGTCAACCGCGAGGAGCTCGCAAGCTCAGCGCAGTCGCTGGGCGTTCCCTTCGACGAGCACGTCGCGTTCGTGATCGGTGCGCTCGAGCAGCAGGCCGATGCGCTCGGGATCACAGGCCAAGCGCCTGCGTGATCTCTGGCGCGGCGAGCGACTGCACGACCAGCGAAGCCCGGCCGAGGTCCACGCCGGGGAGCGAGGGAACGGCGATCGTGTAGCACCCGGCGGCGACTCCCGCCTCGATGCCGGTCGGTGAGTCCTCGAGCACGAGCGTCCTCGCCGGAGCCGTGTGCAGCGCCGCGCAGGCGCTCAGGTAGATCTCCGGCGCCGGCTTCGGATGCGTGACGACGTCGGCGGTGAGGATCGCGGAGAACGTTTCGGGGTCGATCTGCGCCGTCTGGAGCGCGCGGTCGACAAGCATCCTTGGCGAGTTGGAGGCCAGCGCCATCGGGATGCCTGCGGCGCGCAGCTTTGCGATCAGCTCGCGCGCGCCGGGACGCGGCGGAGCGTCGCGGGCCAGCTCCTCGAGCACGATCATCGCGAGCTCCATGATCAGGGCCATCCCCTCGCCGGGCGCGTCGAGGATCGCCTCCAGCGCCTCCGCCGCGTGCTTGGGCGAGGAACCGAGCATGTCGCGCTTGTGCTTGGCCGTGAACTCGCGGCCGTGGCGTTCGAACAGGGCCTCCTGCGCCCTCGTCCAGGACTCCTCGGTGTCCAGCAGCAGCCCGTCGTTGTCGAAGACGACCGCGTCGCAGCGGCGCCAAGCGGGCGGTTCGGACATCTGCCCCACCCTACCTACGAGCGTCCGAAGCGGGCGAGCACGAGCGCCCGCACCTGCCCCGCCTCCGGGATCCCCATCCGCAGCACGGCCTGCATGTAGATGAAGCCGCCGGCTGCGGCGGCGGCGCCGACGGAGACCAGTTGGGCGGGCAGCGTTCGGCCGAGCAGCCGGTCGAGCAGGTACCAGACGATCCAGGACACGGCCGCCAGCACCACGGAGGCGGCCGCTATGCGCGCCGTGATCATCATCGTCTGGCGTCCCTCGAGGCGATTGTTGAAGCCGGTCCGCAGACGGCGCAACTGCAGGGCGGTCATCAGCGCGTTGGCCACGAAGGTGCCGATCACGAGCCCGGCGATCCCGAGCGGTTTGTAGAGGCCGATCGACACAACGATGTCGACGGCGATGTTCATCGCCGCAAGCCCGGTCGGGATCCAGGGCCGTTTGAGCGCGAAGAAGGTTCGCGTCAGCAGCAGGTTCAACCCGCCGAATGGCAGGCTGAAGGCGAACCAGAAGAGGGCGATCGAGGTGTAGTGGGTCGAGGTGGCGTTGAACTCCCCGCGCTGGTAGAGCAGGCGCACGACCGGCGTCGCGAGCACCATCAGGAACGCCGAGGCGGGGATCAGCAACAGGTTGATCTGGCGCATCCCGATCGCCAGTGCGCGTCGCATTCCGCCGGCGTCGCGGCGCGAGGCCTGACGGCTGAGCGTCGGGAACAGGACGGTCGCGACCGCCACGCTGAACATGCCCTGCGGGAGCATGTAGACGCGGAACGCGTAGTTGATCGCGCTCGGTGCCTGCTTGTTCACCAGCGTCCCGAAAACCGAGTTGATCAGCCCGTCGAGGTTGGTGATCCCGAGGCCGATCGTGACCGGGACCATAAGCAGGAAGACCTGGCGCACGCGCGGATCGTGCCAGTCGATCTGGAAGCCCAGGCGAAAGTCGATCTGCTGCAGGGCGGCCGCGGCCATCAGCATCTGCACGACGGTCGCGGCGAGGATCGCGATCGCGTAGGCGTAGATCCCGTGGTCGCCACTGCCGGTGGGGCCGAAGTGCGGTCGCAGCACCACGACCAGGACAATGATCACGACGTTCCAGACCAGCGGCGAGATTGCGGCGATCGAGAAGCGATCGTAGGACTGCAGGATCCCGACGAGCAGGCCGTTGAGACCGAGCAGCAGGACGACCGGGAAGAGCACCTGGGAGAGCCCGGCAGTGAGCGAACCCGACACGCCGCTCGAGAAGATGAACACCGGCATGATCACGTGGGCGGCGAGGATGAAGAAGGCCGTGATCGCCCCGAGCGCGATCAGCATGATCCAGAAGACCGTCGAAGCCAGGCGGAAGGCCTCCTTCCTGCGGCCCTCCTGGAGCAGCTCGGTGAAGACCGGGACGAACGCCGCCGAGAGCGCGGCGTTGGCGAACAGGTTGCTCACCAGGTTTGGCACCTGGAAGGCGATCGTGAAGGCGGAGTACCAGGATCCGGTGCCGAAGAACCGCGCGGCGATGATCTCGCGCGCGAGGCCCGCGATCCGTGAAAAGCCGGTCGCGATCGAGAAGATCGCCGTGTTACGCGCGACGTGACCGGTCGGGGCCCGCCCCTGCTCTGCCACGGGAGTCGAAGCGGCCAAGGCCGCTATAGTACGGCGCGGCGCGGTCCACACCGCGTATTAGTCATGGCCAACATCGCCTCCCAGAAGAAGCGCATCATCCGCGCCGAGCGTGAGCGGCTCGAGAATCGCCGTCACACCTCGGCGATCAAGACCTACTTCCGCCGCCTCGAGGTCGCCGTCGCCGAGGGCGAGGCGGAGAAGGTCGCGAGCGAGCACCGCACGCTGGTGTCGGCGATCGACAAGGCGATCAAGACCGGCGCGCTGCACCGCAACACCGGTGCGCGCAAGAAGTCCCGCGCAGCGCGCATCGTGCGCCCGGGCACCGAGCACTGAGCGGCCTATCCCGGCGGGACCACGGGTCCCGGGGAGCTCGCGGACCGAGCGGGCGCCGGACGCCGTGCGAAGCGGGCGGGCCTGCCGCCAGGGAGAGCGCGAGTACGGCCGGCCCGAGTTCTGGCGACGGCCTCATCCGCGCGAGCGACGCCCCGCCAGCAGAGGCCCTACGCGGTTATCGCGCCGATCGCTCGCAACGCGAGCGTGTCGGCCTCCAGCGCCGAGCCGCCACGGCTCTCAAGTTCGAGATCCGCGAGCGCTGCGATCGCGCGCCGCAGCGCGTGCACGTCGGTTCGCGCGACGTCGGCAAGAAACGCTGAGGCTGCCTTGGGCGGCATCCGAAGCTCACCGCGCAGAGCGCTCGCCGGCGCCCCCGCCTCCAGCTTGGCGGCGACGCCGAGGGCCTCGCGAAGGCGTCGCGTGACCCAGTAGGTCAGGGACTCCACGCGCTCGCCCTGGGCGCGCAACTGCAGGAACACGCGTGTTGCCGCCGCCGCGTCACGGGCCACGACCGCGTCGGCGAGCGTCCAGGCCCGGCGCTCGGCGCTGCGACCGACCCGCTCGGCGACTCCGTCGGCGTCGAGCCGCGCCCCCGCGCCGCACTCGAGTGCCAGCTTCTCGATCTCGCGTGCCAGCCGCGCTTGGCGGGTGCCGACGATCGCGACGAGCGTGCGTGCTCCGTGCTGGTCGAGCGTCAGGCCGGCCGCGCCGGCCTGCGCCAGAACCCAGGCCGGCAGCTCCCACTCCTTGACCGACATCTCGGCCGCCACGTCTCCACCGGCCGCCGCGACGGCGCGGTGCAGCGCGGCTGGCGCCTTCGCGCGGCCCTCCTCGCGCGCGAAGAAGGCGATCGTCGTCTCGGCGGGCATCGACTCGAGCAGCGGCACGAGCTGCGTCGCGACCTCCTCCTCCTTCCAGCGCTCGACGCCGTCGACGATGATAAAGCGCCGCCCGATCGACAACGTGAGGGCGCCGAGCATGGCCGCCGCGGCGGCGGCCGTCGCGTCAGCTCCCTCCAGCAGCTCGAGGCAGCCCGCGCCTCCGTCGGCTTCGGCGAGCGCACGCAGCCGCGCCCGTCGCTCGCCGATCCGCCCGTGGTCGTCGCCGTGGATCAGATACGCCGGTTTGAAGCTCGCCACGACCACGAGGCTAGCGCGCGCAGCGGCGGGCGCCGCGCAACGGGCGCGAGCGCCGGAGGATTGGCATGGCAGCGCTCTACGGCTGGTTCTTTGGCGTCCGCGAGCCGCCGATCGGCGTCCTCCTGCCCTGCGCGTTCATCCACGCCCCCGCGACGACGATGATCACGAGGACGACGTCGAGGATGAACCCGAAGCCGAGGTTGTCGACGTGCGCGAAAAACTTGACCACGAGAAACAGCGCGACGACGCCTGCAGCGGCAGCGCGCGTCATATCGCGCCCGAGCTGGGTCGTCGGGATCACGGTTGTTGGACTGAACCGTGCGAGTGCGAGATCAACCACGACCGCGATTGTCACGATCAGCGCGAGGATTCCCCAGATCGCGTAGGGCGCCGAGGTGGCCGCCAAGGAATACCCGGTGCCGCTGTACCAGGCGAAAATGAAGAGACTCAGGATCAGCGCGATCCCGCCGCCGCCGACCATCCAGTCCTCGCGGCTCAGCTTCGAATAGTCCACGTTACCCTCCTCAATCGGACGCCCAACTCGGCTGAGCATACGGTGACCCGTGGACGTTGGCAATGGACGAAGGGCGAGCGTCCCGACAGCTATTTCACGACGATGTTGACCAGCTTTCCGGCCACCACGACCACCTTGACGATCTCCTTGCCTGCGGTGTGCGCGATGACGTTCGGCGCCGCCAGCGCAAGCGCTTTCAGCTCCTCCTGGCTCGCAGTGGTGCTCGCCGTGACGCGATCGCGAACCTTGCCGTTGACCTGACAGACGAGCTCGAACTGCTCGCGCACGAGCAGCTCCGGATCGGCCACCGGCCACGGCACCTGCCAGACCCGCTCGCCGGTCAGCAGCTGATAGGCGTCGGCGCCGGCATGCGGTGCAAAGGGAAAGATCAGCGAGGCGGCGGTCGCCACGGCGAAACGCAGCGCGCCGGAGCCAACCTCCTCGCGCAGCCGGTAGCACTCGTTGGTCAACTCCATGACCGCCGCGATCGCGGTGTTGAAGGCAAAGCGCCCTTCGAGCTCTCCGGTCACCTTCTCGATTGCCCAGTGGGCCTTGCGCATCAACTCGCGCTCGGCGCCTGCCGGTCGGGCCGGCGGCGCAGCCGGTTCGCTGGCCGACGCGGTCTCGGCGGCCAGGCGCCAGAGCCGTGCGATGAAACGGTGCATTCCCTCGACGCCCGCGTCCGACCAGTCGGCGTCCTGGTCGGGCGGGCCGACGAAGAGGATGTAGCAACGCGCCGTGTCGGCGCCGAGGCGGCTGACGATCGTGCGCGGCGAGACGACGTTGCCCCTCGATTTGGACATCTTCGCGCCGTCGCGCGTGATCATCCCCTGAGTGAACAACGCCGCGAACGGCTCCTGGAAGGAGAGGTGGCCGAGGTCCGCGAGCGCCTTGACGAAGAAGCGCGAGTAGAGCAGGTGCAGGATCGCGTGCTCGACGCCGCCGATGTACTGGTCGACGGGCATCCAGCGCGCAAGCACCGCGGGATCCCAGGCCGCCTCGTCGTTGGCGGCGTCGCAGTAGCGCAGGTAGTACCACGACGAATCCACGAACGTGTCCATCGTGTCTGTCTCACGTCGCGCCGGGCCGTCGCAGATCGGACAGCTCGTGGCGACCCACTCCTCGGCGGCGGCCAAGGGCGAGCGGCCCTTGGGCGCATAGTCCTCGACATCCGGCAGGAGCACCGGAAGCTGATCCTCGGCGAGCGGGACGATTCCATGTTCGGGGCAGTACACGACGGGGATCGGGCAGCCCCAGTAGCGCTGGCGTGAGACCAGCCAGTCGCGCAGACGGAAGCTGACCGCAGCGCGACCACGCCCGTCGCGCGCGAGCCAGCCGATGATCGCGTCCTTCGCCTCGGCGCCGGTGAGGCCATCGAACTGCTCCCGGGAGCTGACGAGCGGCCCGTCCCCGGTGTAGGGCAGCTCGCCGCCGGCGGGATCGTCGATGACCCTCCTGACCGGCAGCCCGAATGCGGCCGCGAACTCGAAGTCGCGCTCGTCATGCGCGGGCACCGCCATGATCGCCCCCGTCCCGTACTCCATCAGCACGTAGTCGGCGACGAACATCGGAATCTCCTCGCCGTTGACCGGGTTGCGGACGCTGCGCCCGAGCGCCACACCCGTCTTCTGCTTGCCCGCCGCGCCGCGGTCCTGGCCGGGAGCGGCGAGCGCGTGCGAGATGTAGTCGTGAACGGCGGCCTCGTGCTCGGTGCCGGCGGCCAGCAGCTCGATGTCGGGATGCTCCGGCGCCATCACGAAGAAGGTCGCTCCGAACAGCGTGTCCGGTCGCGTGGTGAACACTGGATAGTCGATGCCGAGCTCCTCGCAGCGGAAGATCACCTCGGCCCCCTCGGAGCGCCCGATCCAGTTGCGCTGCATCGTCTTCACGTGCTCGGGCCACTCGATCGTCGCGAGGTCGTCGAGCAGACGCTGCGCGTAGTCGGTGATTCTCAGGAACCACTGCTCGAGCTGACGCAACTCGACCTGCGCGCCGCAGCGCTCGCAGTGACCGTCGATCACCTGCTCGTTGGCCAGCACCGTCGCGTCGTGCGGACACCAGTTGACCGCGGCCTCCTTGCGATAGGCGAGCCCCGCCTTCAGCAGCTGGAGGAAGATCCACTGGGTCCAGCGGTAGTAGCGTGGCTCGTGCGTGGCGAACTCGCGCGACCAGTCGATCGAGATACCCCACTCGCGGAACTGCTGCTGGAAGGAGGCAATCGACTCTGCGGTCGAGTGACGCGGGTGCACGCCGGTGTTGATCGCGTGGTTCTCGGCCGGCAGACCGAAGGCGTCGTAGCCCATCGGATGCAGCACCTGACGGCCCTGGCGGCGGCGAAAGTGAGCGATCGCATCGCCGACCGAGTAGCACTTGAGGTGCCCGATATGGGGCTCGCCACTCGGGTAGGGCAGCATCTCGAGCACGTAGGTGGTTGGCGCGCCGCCGCTGTTGGGCACCTCCCACGTCCGCTCGGACTCCCACACCGCCTGCCAGCGGGGCTCGATCTCGGCGTGGTCGTAGGCGTGCTCGCTCATCGCCGGTCCAGAGTATTTCCTCGCGCAGTCGCGACGTGCCGCGGTCGCGATCGCGCCGTGCCCAGACCGTCCCATCCGACCCGCTCCTTGCGTATCCTGCGCGCCGCATGACTGCGATCTCGTGATGCTCGTGCTCGGACTGCTGCTGCGCTCGCTAGTGGCACCGGTGCTGCTGGTCGCGACGGTGATCTTCTCCTACGCGGCGGCGCTTGGCGCCGGCGCCTTTACCTTCAGCCACATCCTCGGCTATGCCGGCGAGGATCCGTCGCTGATCCTCTTCAGCTTCCTGCTCCTCGTCGCGCTCGGCTGCGACTACAACGTCTTCCTGATGGCGCGTGCGCGCGAGGAGTCGGCCGCGGGCGACACGCGCGGCGGGATGCTCAGGGCGCTCTCGGTCACCGGAGCGGTCATCACCTCAGCCGGGATCGTGCTGGCCGGCACCTTCTCGGCACTCGCCTCTCTCCCCCTGGTCGCGTTCGCGGAGGTCGGCCTGGTGATCGCCTTCGGCGTGCTGCCCGACACCTTCCTCGTCCGCACCGTGTTGGTCCCCGCCCTGGTCATGGATCTCGACAAGCGGGTGTGGTGGCCGTCGGCGCTCTCGGGCAGGGACGCACGCGAATAGCCGGAAGGCGTGACGCGCGCGACGCTAAGATCTAGGCCGCACCGCGCGGGGCTATAGCTCAGCTGGGAGAGCGCTTGCATGGCATGCAAGAGGTCGTCGGTTCGAGCCCGACTAGCTCCA
>Ga0182015_10000325_pt1 | contig 68409 bp, 55 predicted proteins | sample 712P3MmetaG_FD_120478 | JGI IMG/M metagenome (GOLD analysis project Ga0182015, IMG submission 120478) | Permafrost microbial communities from Stordalen Mire, Sweden - 712P3M metaG | ecosystem: Environmental > Terrestrial > Soil > Wetlands > Permafrost | place: Sweden: Stordalen | collected...
CATACACGCGTCGCTCGCGCCTGCAGGTCTCAACCGCAATCGGAACAGGCCGAAACGCCAACGCTGAGATATTCTGATTCTGGACATCGTCCCACCTTAATTCTAGCTGGGGAGAGCCTCAACGTTGATCCGCTCCTGCCGAGCGACATCGTTTCCCGAGTCTATTTGCGGAACCCCGTCTAGTATTGGTGAGGCGAGCGCCGATGGCCGCTCGATTGGTTTTCGTGCCTCCGTCGTTGTCGCAATCAAACAGGCCGAGCCCACCGCTCATAACATGAGATGACGTAACGCTTGTCCATACGCCGGGAACTTGTCTTGCGCACGGGCAAGAAACGCGCAAATAATGAGGGGAACGGCGATGCCGGGCGTCGGCATCGCTGTTCGCTCCATTGCGGCTGTTGCTTTCGGTAAACGCATAAATAGTCACCGCAAAATAGCAACTCGAAACTGGATACCGGAAACTCGCTTTGATCGCCTTCCTCACGCTCGAACTTCACATCGAAGCGGCGCAATCGCTGAAGGACAGACGTCAGGTCGTACGCAGCTTGAAAGACCGTCTGCGGGCCAGCTTCAACGTTTCTGTCGCTGAACTCGATGCTGGCGGCTTGTGGAATCGCGCCACCATTGGCGTGGTCAGCATCTCCGGTTCACACGACTATCTCGATGGATTGATGAAGAACGTGGAACGGCAGGCCACGCGGATCGCCAACAACCACGGGGCTGAGATTAACGACTCGTTTGTAGAGTATCTGTAGGATTCTGGCGAATTGTGTGGATTCAGTCGATCCGCTTGATAGGGATGTCTTTCCCACCCGTGTGCAGGATCATGTTGGTGACGTGGCCCTGGTTGTCGAGTTCGAAAGCGAAGACATCTTCAGCAACCTTCGAGAAAAAGTCTCGCTCGCTCTCCGGGAATAGCTCTCGTTTGGGCTCATCGTTCTCCTGTATGGACAGGTGATCGCCTTCGCGCCGGATGATCAGGATGAGCTTCGGCGGGTCTCCGTAGCGGCCGACGTATCGATCGAGCAATTTGGAATCGATGGCCACCACCTTGTGCTCTTTCAACGGCTCTCGGGGAGGCAGCTTGTCGTAGGGAGTAAAGCCTTCCCACTCGATGGGAGTGAAAGTATTGTTGAGCGCCGTTTCCAACAGTTCCTTATAGATGCCCTCGCCGTTCGAGCTGTTGGTCATAATGAGAATGCCGGTCTTGCGATTCTCGAAGCAGACGGTGTAGTTTCGCCAGCCTTCGGCGTGGCCTTCTTTGAAAAAAGCCTTGCCAAACGGAGTCCAATACAGGCCCCAACCGCGCCCGTAGCTGAGGCGGATTGATTTGTTTTCTTCGGTTGTTTCGCTGGCGAGCGTGGGAAACTCGTGCTTCGACAGGATCTGTATCTGCGGGCTAAGCATCAATTCATAGGTTTGTTTCCGTAGTTTTTCGCCCTGCATCACGGCCTGCATGAAACGCGCAAAGTCGCCTAGGGTCGTCTGCATCGAACCTGCGGCATCGGCATGGGGCCGCCTTTCCGGACCAAGGGACCTCCCCCACTCGTCATAGCCATTGGCATAGTCGCTCTCGAAACGGCTCTCCCAAACCATGCCGGAGCGAGTCATTTTGAAGGGTTCGAAAACATATGTCCTCATCAGATCCTGCAGGGGTTTGTTTGTAACGGTCTCGACGACCAGTTGCAGAAGATCAATCCCTTCGCCCGAATAGGCGTATTTTGACCCCGGCTCAAAACTGATATTCAGCTTGCGGTCTTCATTGATCCAGCGCCAGTTGGGAAAGCCGCTGGTGTGACTTAACAACATTCTCGCCGTGATTCGCTGGTAGCGAACCTCATCGGCCAGATCTTTGTACGCCGGATATTCCGGCAGCGGTATCGGCAAATACTCGTACACGGGCTTATCGAGATCCAGGATTCGTTCATCGACGAGCCGCATCACCATGTAGGCGAAAGCTACCTTGCTGAAGGAAGCCGCAGTCATGACCGAATTTTCGGTCAACGGCAAGTTCTTCTCTTTGTCGCGGATGCCATAGGTCTTCCGGTAAACAACTTTCCCGTGGTCGAAAATTGCCAGACCCACTCCCGTGACTTCAGCGGCGTGCATCACACGGGTGACGGTTGCGTCGATTTCTGCGGAGCTAATCCTGCTGTCGTCCAGGCGCTTGACGGTTGATTGCCCCCCTGCGGCCCGCAAGGCAATTGTGGCCGTCATTGCCAGCAACAAAAGCCTGTTCCTCATGAGTTCCTTCTCCGGACGAACAATGCTCACACCAGTCCCGCCTTCGAAAAGACGGCTCCGTTGTTCAAACGTGAGCGCCGCGCCAAACCGAAGGCTCGGCCAAGCAGTCGCGGCTATCGCATTGTTACCTCTGTACTTACCCGGATCATTCCTTTGTGCGCGACAATGGCACTTCAGGGCCAAGACCTGGGGACGATTTTCTGATATTCTCATGCCTTTTACTTTGAGGTGAGCGGTGGAGAAGCGCGGGGTAAAGTATCATCGCGGGCGACTCGGCGAGGCCTTGCGCGAGGAGATCGAAACCTTGGTGGAAGGCGAATTGGCTGATCCGCGCATCGGGCTGGTGGGCGTGACTGCGGTGCATGTGGCCGATGATGGCCGGTCGGCGCAGGTGCTGGTGGATGTGGATGGCGACGACCAGGAAGCGGATCGAAGTCTCGAGGGCTTGATCGCCGCCCGGGAATATATAAGGCATGAACTGGTGGAGCGTTTGCGGATTCGACGCGCGCCAGAATTGTTTTTCCGGCTGGACCGTTCGGAGCGGGAAAAAGCGCGCGTGGAAGAGTTGCTGGCGCGAGCGAAAAAGAGAATGAAATCTCATGCGGGACCTGGTGAGAAGAAGGCATAGGGATGCTGCAGGACGTTCTCCATCAAATCGAGCAGCGCGACCGATTCGTGCTTACCTCGCATGCCCGGCCCGATGGCGATGCCATTGGGTCGGCGCTGGCGTGCTGCCAGGTTTTGCGTTCCATGGGGAAGCAGGCCGACGTCGTGCTGCACGATGGCGTGCCGCGGATCTATCGCGCCCTGCCGTTTGCCGATCAGGTGATGCAGGCCAAGCGGGTTGCCGGCAACTACCAGGCGGCGATCATTCTGGAATGTGACAGCATTCACCGCACCCGCTTGGAGGGCCTCGAAGACCGCTTCCTGATCAGCATCGATCATCATGTGAGCGCACGGCCGTTCGCCAATGTGAACTGGATCGATCCGCATGCCGTGGCCACGGGAGAAATGGTGTTCCGCCTGGCGCGCGAGGCAGGAACCCCGTTTTCTCCGGAGATTGCCACCTGTCTTTACACCGCGTTGATGACGGATACGGGATCGTTTATGTTTCAGGGAACGAACGAGCATACCTTCGCTCTGGCACGCGAACTGGTTCTGGCAGGCGCCGACCCTTCGCATTGTGCGCGCAGTATTTACTTTGCCCACTCGGTGGCCAAGATGAGGCTGCTCGGCGAAGCCCTGCGCAACCTCAATACCGAAGGCCACGTGGGCTGGACCTGGGTGACGCAGAAGCAAATGGAACTTTGTGAGGCGAAGGAAGAAGACTGCGAAGGCCTGGTGAATTACGTTCTTTCGATCGGTGAGGTTGAGGTGGCGGCGTTCTTCCGCGAGTTGCCCGACGGGCGTTTTCGCGTGAGCCTGCGCAGCAAGGGCACCCTCGATGTGGCGCGAGTGGCCGAGGGTTTTGGCGGCGGCGGCCATGAGTGCGCCAGCGGCTGCTCGCTCGATGGGCCGCTGGCCCAGGCGGTGCGCCAGATTCTCGAAATGCTCGGCCGCGGTCCTTCCGTACAGTGAGTTTACGAACTGTCTCCCGCGGAATGGGTGACTGTTGATTTTTGATGGACAGAGCTCTAAGCTCTAACCGCTTTCAATCTACAATCAAGAATTAGAACCCAACAATTTACCGATGACGCCAGCCGCTTTCGGAACCCTCCCATGACGAATCGCACCCGCACCGACTCGCTGCTGCTGGCGGGTTTCTGCGCCTTTCTGTTCTTTTACGGACTAGGGCAGTTCGGGCTGATCGGGGCCGATGAGCCGCGATACGCGCAGGTGGCGCACGAAATGCTGGAGCGCCACGACTGGATCACTCCAGTGTTGGGGGGACAGCCCTGGCTGGAAAAGCCGCCACTTTATTACTGGCAAGCCATGCTGGCCTATTCGATCTTTGGGGTGAGCGACTGGGCGGCGCGGCTGCCTTCGGCGCTCGATGCCACTCTGCTCGTGCTGGCGGTGTACTTCTTTCTGCGCCGCTTCCGGCCTAGTTTCGAACTGGATGGCGCACTGATCGCGGCGTCTTCCGCTGAAATCGTCGTGTACGCGCGTGGCGCTTCGATGGACATGGCTCTGGCCGCGTCTTTCGTTCTTGGAATGCTCGGCTGGTGGGCCTGGCGAGACAGCGGAAAGAAGATTTACCTGGCCGTCTTTTATGGCTGCATGGCCTTGGGGATGTTGGCGAAGGGGCCCGTCGCGCCGTTTCTCGCCGCGTTCGTGATTGTTCTCTACGCTGCTGCGGTTCGCGAATTGCGTCTCGTCCTGAAGACGCTCTGGCTGCCAGGGGTTCTCCTGTTCTCGGCGATCGCGCTGCCCTGGTATGTGGCTGTCGAGATGCGCAATCCAGAGTTCTTTCACGAATTCATCGTCGAGCATAATCTCGGCCGGTTCTCGGAGAATCTTTATCACCATAGCGAGCCCTTCTGGTTTTACCTGCCGATAACGGCGCTGGCCCTGATTCCCTGGACGGTTTTTGTGCTTGCGGCCTTCGTTCAGTCTGTGCGCTTGTGGTGGGCTAAACCGAGGCTGGTGGACGCTGCCGACGTGAATTCCGAAAAGCAATTGAGCATTTTCGCGTGCTGCTGGCTGGTCGTGCCCGTGGTGTTTTTCTCGATCTCACGGTCGAAATTGCCCGGTTATATTCTTCCCGCAATTCCGGCGTGCGCCCTGCTGTTAGTCGGCTATCTGCGCCAACAGTTGGAGCAACGTGAGGCGGAGCCGCCCGCGACCTGGTTGGTGGTGCTGCACGCGCTCGTGGCGGCGGCTCCGATGGTTCCGGCCCTGCTGAGTGCCTATCTGATCACGCAGCATCGGCTTCCGGGAGGGCAAGCGCTGGCGGTGGCACTCGCCGTCGCATTTATGCTATGTGTCGGAATTGCCCTCACTCTGGTGCGCAAGACGGGTCTGCGCATGCTGCGATTTGTAACCGTGATTCCGGTTCTACTGATTGTGGGAATTGTGTTGAGACTGGGATCTGTGGATTTGGACCAAGGGTTCTCGGCACGTCCCCTGGCCCGGGAAATTGCCCGCCTGGAAACCCACCCACTACTGCTGGCCGTCTACCATATTCGACGCGAACTGGAATACGGCCTGACCTTTTATCGCAACCGGCTGACCTTCAACTACGACTGGGGCAGCGTTCCCCAGCAAGAGCACCTGTTGGTGGCGCCGGAGAATTCGCAGGTGGAGATTGCGAAGCTGGTGGCCGGCCGCCGCGTCTCTTATCTCGGACACTATGCGGCGCAGCATGTGGACTACTACTGGATTGCGGCGGCGCCCCCAGGTTCGACGCGCTGAGTGCCTGGTTCGTTGTTGCCGTCCCGTGTTCTGGCGGTTTGCCTCGCGTCCTGGAACGCACTAAACTCGGAGTTCTGCCGCCGCGAATAAGGCTCGTCTTTTTGCGGCTGACTTTCGAGGAGTCCCGTGGAGATTCTCGACCTCAGGCATTTTTCCTCCGTGGATATGCGTCCGCTGCTCGACGATGAGACGCGAGCCTGGGCGAGCCTGCTCTCGTGGGACTACCACGGGTCGGCAGAGATGATCCTGCGCTATGTCGACGCGAAAATTCTTCCCGGATACGCCGCCATCGATCGGGGCCGCATCTTTGGTTACAGCTTCTTCGTGTATGAAGGCAGCAAGGGAGTGGTCGGCGATCTTTTCGTGGCGAACGGGGCCCGCTTTCCCAACGCGCGCGAAGTAGAACTCAAGCTGCTGACGCACGTGATCGAGACGCTGCAGCAGTCTCCCGGAATCCATCGGGTCGAAGCCCAGTTGCTTGCGCATGAATCGGGGAGCGTTGCCCGGCCGTTTCTGGATCAGGGATTCCAGCGCCATCCACGGCTGTTTATGGTCCTCGACTTGGGCGAGAGGCTAGCGCCGGCGCCGGCGACGCATCCCGATATCGAAATCAGGCGTTGGACCGAAGCCGACTACCAGCCTGCCGCTGCGGTGATAACCGCGGCTTATCGCGGGCACGTCGACGCCGAGATCAATGACCAATACCACACGCTGACAGGATCGCTGCGTTTTCTGAATAACATTGTGCGTTTTCCCGGATGCGGAGTGTTCGATGCGGAATCGTCCTATGCCGCCGTGGATCGTAAGGCGAAAAATCTGATTGGGTTGATCCTGTGTTCGCGCGTGCGCGACGACGTCGGCCATGTAACCCAGGTGTGCGTATTGCCGGAGTACCGCTCGCGCGGCATCGGCGAGACGCTGCTGGCTACGACCTCCACGAATCTGCGTAAACGCGGCTTCTCGATGCTTTCGCTGACTGTGACTGAGGCCAACGCCGGGGCTGTGGCTCTCTACCGTCGCCTGAATTTTGATTCGAAGCGAGTGTTTGATGCGTTCGTGTGGGAGGAGTGAAACAGCCGTAAGCCATCCGCTGAACCCAAAAACCATCCACGTGCGTGTCTGGTACGCCGGCTCGATACTACGGTTGCCCGGACGGCTGATCGCCGATGGCTATCTTCGCACCAGCCACATGGCCCAGCCTGCCAGGAAAACTCCGCCCATGAACATGGCAAAACAATACAGGCCGTAGCGGATCATGTCGCGGGTGGTTTCGCGGTGGGTAATGCCGAAGACGATGGAGGCAAACAACGCGAACACAAAAGCCGCACTGAAGTGGGAAAGGGGGATGGTCATTGTTTTTTCCCGATGGCGATGTGGTAGGCGTCGGCTACCGCAATGAAGTTCAGCAGTCCGGCGACAATCATGAACTTGGTTCCATAATCGGCGACGGCGAAAGCGGCCGCGCCCTGGCCCAGGTTCATGGCGAGGATCGCAATGTACAATCCACCTGCGCCCAAGTCGCCGACGAATCCGAGAATGTCGAGGATGTCGCCGCCATTCGCTTTGTAGATGTGGCCCTGCATCATCAGGCCGATAACGAACAGCGTTCCGATGGAGACGAGCAGCAGAACGCCCCGGATCCAGCGCCTCTGAATGATGTGGCCCGCGCCGGGCACCAGCCAGCCCACCGCCGGCGCGATTACGGCCATCATGCTGGTGGCGGGTTGCGCCGGTTCGGCTGCCTTGGTCTTGGCTGTAGTTTGATTTGCCATCAGATAATTACGATCTCGCGTTGAATATTGCCGGTGACTTCGGCTGACCGGGGCCTGATTAGCATGTTGACCTCGCTCCGCACGCCGAATTCCGGCAAATAAATTCCGGGCTCGATGGAGAAGCAAGAGTTGGGAAGAATCTGACGCTCATCGTGAATTTCCAGGTCGTCCATGTTGGCACCGTTCGAATGAACGTCGGTGCCGATGGAGTGTCCGGTACGGTGAATGAAATAATCGCCGAAACCTTTCTGCTTGATGTGGTCGCGAGTGGCGCGATCCACTTGCCATCCCGCGATGCGGCGCCCGGAGTTGATCGCGTCGGTCACAGTTTTCACCCCGGCATCGCGCGCGTCGCGCACAATCTCGAACACCTCGCGCATGCGATCCGACGGCGCTTTGCCGACAAATCCCATCCAGGTGATGTCGTAGTACACGGCTCCGGGAACGTCCTTTTTTCCCCACACGTCGAGCAGCACCAGATCGCCCTCACGGACAGGAACCGGATGATCGGCGCGCGGCTCGTAGTGCGGATTACCGGCGTTGGCATTAACGGCGACGATTGGCGGATCGTCGGTGAGCAGGTGTTCGCGACGAAACGCTTCCATGAACCAGTTTTGGATTTCGTGCTCGGTGGTGCCACCGTCGCGGGCCCGGCGCCCGATTTCCTGGAAGGCAGCGGCTAGGATTGAATCGACGCTGTCGCGGGCGGCAAAATGGGTCTTAATCTGTTCTTCGCTCCAGGTGGCTTCGAACTGTGCGACCAGGTCAGCGGAGCTGACAATGTTCTTTCCCAAACCACGCAGCAACTCGATGGTTCCGGCATCGACCAGGGAAATGGTGAAGACGATGTTATTGGGCGAATACTGCATGGCGATATCGCGGCAAGGAGCCAGCATCGACTTCAGGCTGTCGAATAGTTCCTGCCATCCGGAATACTGGCGTTTGCTTCCGGGTAGGGAATCGAGGTGCCCAGCCTCGATCTTGTGGACCAGTTTCACCGGTTCGCCCTGCGCCGGCACCAGATAGAACCAGCGCCGCGTCACCATCAGACCCGCGGGCAAGCCGAGTACACGATAGGCGATGGGATCACGATGATGGTGGTCGTAGAACAGCCACGCGTCAATGTTGCGTTCGCGCAGCGCAGATTGGATCGCAGCCAGGTCCATGGGCAAACTTCTATTGTAAACAATGGGGGGGATTTGGGCGAATCGTGGTTAGAAACCGCATTCTAAAGTTCTAAAGTGCCAACGGGCCGGCGCGCAGTTGATTTATGTGGGCTCAGGCGCCAGAATCCGCTTTCTCACTGCTGGTGGCAGGGTCTCGCATGCGGTGCGCAAAACCAGACGTGGGGCGTGCCCGCGAATCTTCATCAGATGCGGCACGGTGCGCTGGGCATCAAACTTCGCGGTTTCGCGCAGCAGCCAGCCCAATCCCTTCCGCACCATGTCATCTTCGTCGGCGAGGAGCGAATCGGATAGCTTCGTGATCTCGGGGAAGAACATCTTGGCTCGTGCTCCGCGAATCAGCGCTACGCACGCGGCGCGGCGGCGCCAGCGGTTCGTGGACTTTGCCCAGCGAACGACCACTCTGGTCCGTGCTGGCTTGGACGCGACCATCGGCGCTATCAGGGAGTGCACCAGCGCATCGTGGTCGGCCCAACTGCTGATGCGGTCGAGCCAGGATTCGAACCGCTTGAACTCACTGTTGCCGAATTCGCCATCGAGTTTTTCCAGCAGGAAGACGGCGGCAACCTTTTCTTCGAGCACTGAGCCAGAAAAAAGATGGTCGGCAACCTCGACCAGGAAGTCGAGACCCCGCTCTCTCTTTATTTCCCGCCGAACACGGACAGCGGCGCGGCGCAAGTCCGCCGTATACCATCCATGAGATTGGATTTCATCTTTGAAGAACCACTGCACCCCGGCTGCATGTTTGGCCGATCCGCCGGTTTCGAGCGCGCGGCGGATGTGTTCGGCCGCCTCTGCCGGCGTGAACCTGGCCAGCGCTACCGCCGGCTGAGTCATCGAATGCTGAGGCATGATGTTCTATTTTGCCGCAACCGTAGCTACTCTGAAATATCTGTCATAGACCCATAGCAGTGCCGTCGTGACCACGCCTACGGCGGTCACGGTCCACCAGATGCGCTCCGGTTGGTGCGTGATTTCTCCGAAGTGGTGCATGAGCGTCCCGCCGAACCATCCGCCGATTAATGAGCCAATGCCGATCGGCAGGAAGGCAAAGCCCATATAGGTGCCCTGCTGTCCCGGAGGCGCGAGCAGCGCGATGTATTCGTAGTAGCGCGGCTGCTGGATGATCTCGCCGAGCGCGAGGACAAATATCGAGAGAATCGCTCCCCAAATTGTCGGCCGGAAGACCAGGATTAACCACGCCACCGACGTAATCAGAGTGCCCAGGATGACGGCCTGAAACGCCGGTATCTTGCGGGTCAGGAAATTCACCGCCAGGGTGAGAACGATCACGGTCACTCCATCGGTAACCAGCATTTTCTCGACATCCGCATGCGGATTGATATAGCCGTGAATGTAGCCGGGCAGGCTGATGTACTGTTGCCAGAAGACGATCCAGTAGCCGGTGAAGAGCACGAGAAACCACATGAAGCGGCTGATGCCGGCGAGCACCAGCACCAGGAGCCCGGCCCAAATCCACCAGGGCGCTGTGAACCCGGGATCGATCCAGAGGACAATGCGGAGGAGCAAAGCGATCAGGAGCGCGGGCAGAACCAGGCGGTAGTTGCCCACGACCACGCAGAAATTTCGCGCGACCGTCCGAAGGGAAGGCGGCGGTGCGTCCCCTGGCCTGCGCGGCTCCCGGAAGAAAAACAGGACCACAAAGAACATGGCGAAGACAAAGAGCGCCGCAACCCGGTAAACATCCTCGACACCCAGATGGCGATGAGCCCAGGAGGCGAACAAGGGCCCGAGGGCGCCGCCGATGTTGACCATCGTGTAATAAATCGAATAACCGATGGAGCGAACGTTCTCCTTGGAAGCGCGAGCCGTAGTGCCGACCACGCAAGGCTTCACCAGTGCGATGCCGAGGGCAGGGAGGACGAGAATGAACCCGACAAACAAACTGAGGGGCACGGCGTTGCGCACCGGCGCAAGCCAGGACGCACCGATCGAGCCAATCAGAAAATACGCGGCGGCAAGGATGAGATAAGCGATTGAAAGAGCCCGGCGGAAACCCAGTCGGTCTGCGGCGGCCCCGCCGAAGATGGCGAGAAACCATACCATGCCACCGAAGATGCCGGTCAGCGTTCCCGTCTGCTGGGCGGAGAAATTCAGCCGCTCTTGCAAGTAGAGGGCAAGGGAAGCGAACGCGCCGTAGTAAGAAAGGCGCTCGAAGATCTCGCTGATGTTGGCGACCCAGAAGGGACGCTCGAAACCGGTGCGAATCTCCTCGAAGCGTTCGGAAAAGCTCAAGAGTGGCTCCCTGATGAGACTCGATTCACCGGTTGCGCCAGCCAGACGGCGCTATATTCCAATCCGTCTGCGTACTTCTTCGGCCGATAGTCCGGAGACGCGAATCAGTTTTCCGCGGCTGGTCCGGCCGGAGGCAATGGTAACGGAAGAGCGCGGTACCTGCAAAAGTTTTGCGAAGAATTCGATGCAGGCGTCGTTGGCTTTGCCATCTTTCGGCGGGGCAGTGAGAGAAACTTTGAGCGCACCTCCGAGTGTGCCGGTAATCGCGTCTTTCTTGGCGCGGGGATGGATTTTGACGGAGAGGGTGACGCCACCGGGGGAGTCATGAACGGAAACCATGATGCGATTTCAATGCCTAGACACGCACGGAGAAAATCTAAATCCATGGAAAGCAGTTGGTGTTCTCTGTGTCTCCGTGCCTCAGTGGCTAGGTTCTTGTCCTTTCCCCGAAGATCGCCGTACCCACGCGCACGCCAGTCGACCCCTCTTCGATGGCCACTTCGAAATCGTGCGACATGCCCATGGAAAGCTGGTCCATTCGGAGGGCTGGCAGTTTGCGAGCGGCAATCCTATCGCGCAACTCGCGCAGCTTGCGGAAGTAGGGACGCGCACCCTGGGGATCGCGGGTAAACGGAGGCACGGTCATCAGTCCGCGGAACACCAGCGCCTCCAGGCGGGGGGCGGCGATCAGCAATTCGTCGAGCGCGGGTGAGTCCGACGCTACGCCGGTCTTTGCCGCTTCGCCGCCGACGTTGATCTCGATGAGAACGTCCAACTTCCTGCCAAGTGTGCGTGCCGCCGCGTCCAGCTTCTCTGCCAGCTTTACCGAATCCACCGAATCCACGGCGCGAAATAGCTCCGCTGTTTTTGCGGCCTTGTTGGTCTGCAGGTGGCCGATCATGTGCCATTCGGCAGCGTTCAAATCCCGAAGCGCTTGCGCCTTACCGGCAAACTCTTGAACGCGGTTCTCTCCGAATGTTCTGAGCCCGGCGCCATACGCTTCGTAGATACGCTCCGGCGGCTGAGTCTTGCTGACGGCCATCAAAATAACGTCGTCGAGGTTGCGTCCCGCGCGGCGCGCGGCAGCCGTGATGCGTTCCTGGACGGATGAAATGTTCGCGGAGATGGACATGAAAAGAGTAAATCACGAACCAATCCTTCGCGGCACGAAGCCCGCGGGACAAGCCTCGCCGGAGCGAAGCCGAAGGGAATGCCCAAGCCACACGCTCCACCCAGTCCTCACATAATGGCCGTGGGCGGCGCCGGTTCCTTGGGATCGCCGGCGCTCGAAAGCGGTAACCGGACCATCAAGGCGGCCAGGGCAACCATCACGCCAACCCCCGCGAGATACGATGGATGGTCAAAGATTTGTGGCCGCGCCCAGGCAGGAGCGAACTGCAGGCCGGCCCAGAGCAGTCCGAGAATCGCTTCGCCGGCGATCAGTCCGGAAGCGGTGAGGACTCCGGCATTTTCGACGCGGGCCATTTGTGCCTCGTTGTATCCACGGCGTTTGGCCAGCCAGTCTCCGAGGGAGCGAAAGACTCCGCCGAGAAAAATAGCGAACGTAGTTTCAAACGGCAGATACATACCCACCGCAACCAGCATGGGGCTGCGCACCTGCAGCATGATCATCCCGATGCCCATGAAGATGCCGACCACCACCAGCGGCCAGGGCATATCGTGACCAACAATGCCCAGGGCTAAGGTGGCCATCAAACCGGCTTGCGGCGCGGAAAGCTGGCGGTCACCGAATCCGATTCCACCCGCTTTGATATTCGCTTCATGCAGCAACATCAAGGGGAAATACATGACGAGGCTGGCGACCACCACGGCAATCAGTTCCACCATTTGAATCGTGCGCGGCGTGCCACCCAGAATGTAGCCCACCTTGAAGTCCTGCAGCAACTCGCCCGCCACTGCCGCCGAAACACAGACGACCGCGGCTACGCCCAACACGGCTGCCACTCCGGAGATTCCGGAGACCCCGAGCGAAACCATGAGAAGCGCCGCAATGATTAAGGTCGACAGGGTCAAGCCCGAGATCGGATTGTTGGAAGAGCCAATCATTCCGACCAGGCTGCCGGAAACCGTGGCAAAGAAAAAGCCAACAATGAGCATCACCACCGCGGCTAACACGGCTGGCCAAACCAGCCCTGAAATATGGATGTAGAGAAAGCACATGAGAACGAACATCAGAGCAATCAAGCCAAAGACGGCCTTCGAGCTCATATAGCGCTCTGTGCGGGAGAGTTTGGCCTGCTGCTCGGCCGTCTGGCGCAAATCGCTGAAGGCTCTGCCCAAGCCCGCGGTGAGGCTCTCGCGCATTTTGAACAGCGTATAAGCCGCACCTACCAGCATTCCGCCGACCGCGATGGGACGAACAATAAATCTCCAAACCGCTGCCGCCAAGGTCGCCCAATTGTCGGGAGTGTCGGATGGAAGATATTGTTTGAGCTGCGGGCCCAGAAAAAACATGAGGAGCGGAACCATCAGTCCCCAAGCCAGCACCCCACCGGAAAACTGGATGGACGCCAGGCGAATCCCAATAATGTAGCCCACACCCAAATAAGCCGGGCTCACGCTGGGCGCCGAAACCATAGTGGTGCCGCCGGCCGCCACGATGTGCGTGCTTCCTGCCGCACCCAGACGAACCTGGCTGCGACCGAGATCGCCTACGCCAAAGAAAAAATCTTTGTCGGCGGCAAACAATCCAAAGCGACCGAGCATAAACACCACGCCGCCCACGCCAATGTTCCAGAAAAGATATTTCGCAGCCTCTGCGCCGCGCTGTCCAGCCTTGTGAATGGCCGCCGCGGCCACCGATTCCGGAAACGGTAATTCCGGATCTTCCACCATGACCCGCCGCACCAGTGAAACGAACAGGACACCGAGAACGCTGCCCACGGTCATCAACGCCGTGGATTTCCAGTAGGCGTCGGCCGGACGGAACGAGGGCCACGCTTTGGCAATCAGGAATGCGGGAATGGTGAAAATCGCGCCGGCCGCGACCGACTCTCCGATGGAGCCCGCAGTGCGGGCAATGTTTTCTTCGAGCAGCGATCCCTTCCACGCCCGCAACACCGCCATCGCAATGACTGCGGCGGGATACGTTGCCGCAATCGTGATGCCGGCACGCAACCCCAGGTAAGCGTTGGCCGCACCGAGGACAACCGTCATAAAAAGTCCCAGCAGCACCGCGCGCAGGGTGAATTCCTTCATCTCCATGTTCTCGGGCACAAAAGGGACGTGTTTCTTGACACCAGTTCCTGATTCGGGGACTGGGCTGCTCATAGGGGCAATCCTTGTCGGGCGTGAGATGAAATTCGAGCCGTAACTTATTCAAAACACTGAACGGCGGCACGTTAGCATGCGGATGGGCTCGATTACAAGTGCGATGCGGGTTCGAGCGGGTTCCACGGGGTTCCAGCCCAAAGGCCCAGGATGGTTCTTCGATGGTAATGATTCGGGAGATTGTCCCGATTTGGCTTGTGCCCCGCTTAAGGGTTAAAATGGGTCCCAATCGGTTGATCGTCCCGAGGTGTACCGTGGTAAGAGATTCCCCGGATCAAATCTGGTTCCAGCGATACCTTGAATTTCACTGCGACGATTGCGGCAGCGAAACCGGTTTCCGCTCGCGGCGCCGCACGTTCTCCGAACGTTATCTTCTACCGGTTTTTCTATTGCAGCCGGTGCGCTGCTCGGAATGCTTCCGGCGGGACTATCGTTTGCTGTTCGTGCCGGTGAAAGAGCGGCTTCCCGAAGCGGTCAAGAAGATGGCAACTTCGGCGCCTCGAGCCGACCGCAACGTTGCCTAGCGGACCGGGCCGCCTTATACTCTATTCCAGTAGGCAATCGCGGAGTCGCCCGCCCAAGGCAAGATGCTGCGGGAACACGGAGGCCGTCTTCAGCAGTAGTGGGAATAGAATTCGGGCTAGCCAGGCCAAAGCTGCAGTGGCAGGCCCTTCTATTGCTTCGGGGAGCAGCCCTATCCAGACCAGCCGAGTCGGATCGGCCCGGGTTGGACTGACCAGATTGCAGAAATTCTGTTCGCCGTTCTGCTTCCTTCGGATTGCCGCATCGCGCCTCGAGTCAGGATTTCGCGTCTCCCGGTTTGCCAGGAATGCTTCGATGCCATACGCCCCATCCGGGGTGGCCTCTGCGCAACTTGCGGCGAGGGTTTGTTTTCGCCTTACGCGGTTGCTCGTGCTTCGAGCAAGCCCGGATGCGGACGGTGCCGCCGTGTCGAGCTGGCCCTCGCGTCTGACCACCGGCAGATGCAGATGGACGAAAGGATCGGAGCGGATCGCGTTCCGATGGCCGAAACCGTAGGAATCTAGATATATGTCAGCCAGGAGCGAAACCGGGGCGGGATCCACAGGCCGACACGCCGCCGGCCTGTTCGCGGCGGTGGCGATCAATCGCGACAGCAACGGCAACGCGCTGCATGCGCCCGTGCTGGTGCTGAATGCGTCCTACGAACCGATTAACGTTTGCGCGGCGCGGCGCGCTCTGGTTCTGGTGCTCAAGGGCGTAGCCATGACGGAAGAAGAGAATGGACACTTCCTGCACGCGGCGCGCATCGCCGTGCGAGTGCCTTCGGTGATCCGTCTGCTGGAGTATCGCCGCATCCCGCACCAGAGCCGAGCCCTGTCGCGGAAAAACATTTTGCTGCGCGATCGCAACACCTGCCAGTATTGTGCCACCGTGCTGCCCTCCGGCGAGTTGACGCTGGATCATGTAATTCCTCGCTCCCGCGGAGGCTCCTCCACATGGGAGAACCTGGTGGCCTGCTGCCATCCTTGCAATCGCCGCAAGGGCAACCAGTTTCCCCTCGAAGCAGGCATGAAGCTGATGCGCGAGCCCCGCGCCTTCAACCTCCACACCAGCCGCCACATCATGCGGCTCATGGGCAGGTCGGATGATAAGTGGAGGAAGTATTTGTTCTATTAAGGTTTCAAAGTTTCAAGGTCTCAATGTGACGACTCGAGGTGACGAATCGAGATCACGCAGATTCGTCATGGAAACCCTGAAACTTTGAAACCCGTTCCTGCTACTGCGGCGGCGGCTGGGGATTTGGCGCCGCATCTGGCTTTTTCTGGTCTGGAGTCGGCGGGGGTTGCTGCGGGTTTTCCCCGGGCTTCGGCTCCGCCTTCGGAACCTCTTGCCCCTGATACAGAATCTTCACGCTCGAACCAAACCGCTTGTAGTCCTCATATTTCACGATCTCGCGGATGTGAATGTCATTGAGGTTGAAGTGCAAGGTGTCGTCGGCACGCGTGTAGGAGGGAAACCAGTATTTCCCGTCGATTTGCTGCCGCCAAGTGGTGAACTTGGGATAGAGGTGTTCTTCTTTGCCCTTCTTCTTCGTGTCGCGGGTCTCGGGCACGGCTTGACCGTAGGTTTTGACGATTTGGAGATCGTGATCGTCCACCCAAATCCGTCCCTGGAAGTACCGCTTTTTGCCCACAATCTGCTTGGGTGCGATGTCGAAAACATAGCAGCGCAACTCGTCTTCCGACTGTTGGCCTACATAAAGGATGTTGTATTCCGGAATCTCGTCGCTGGTGAGCACAAAGGGCAGACGGTTGCGGAAATCCTGGATGTCGCCCTCGTCGAGCGAAAGCCCGCCCTTGTCCAGCGTAGACTGGGGCGCAAACACCACGTTTTCGATACGGTGGCCCTTGTCGTCAAACAGCACATCGAAAACTTCGTGGTACTCGCCGGTGACGGTGCTGCCGTCCAGCGTCTTTACGGCGATATCCTGCCTGTAAGTGTACTGATCGCGAGCAGCTTTGAATTCCTTCTCCTTGGCCGCGAAGCGCTGAATGATTTCCTCGGTCGTGATGCCATTCAGCGGCGTGTTCTCGAGGGAACCCTCCTGCGCGACGGCGGGCAGGGCCACGAACCCATAGGCAACAGCCAGCAACAAGATGATGCGGAACGACCGTTTCATGTCTCTATTTTATCGGATAACGGGAAAAAGGTACGTGCCAGGCGGGGCGGCCCCGACATTCGCTTGCCCACTCAGGAAAAGGTAGCGAAAAGCCCACCCTTGCCCCACCCCTCGCGCTCGGCGAGGCCGGACCAGGGTGCTCGCAGGTTCTGGCGCTGATTTCGATGCCATATCAACGAAGGGGTTGTCGCGGAGAAGGGGGGCTTCGGACGTCGGCTGCCGGGCTTCAGCTTGTTTCGGGCAGCAGACTTTAAAGAACCGTCTGACGTGGTAATCTCGTTAACGTACACAGTAAGGAATTCTGCTAGAAACCTGACTTTGCCTTGGGCTCAAAGATCCTGGGGGATCATGTATTTTCTTGGCATTGACGTAGGTACTGGGGGCACGCGCGCTGTGGTCATCGATGAGCGCGGTGTGGTCGTTTCCTCTGCCGCAAAAGAACATAAACCGTTTGCATCGCCACAAATCGGTTGGGCGGAGCAGGATCCGAGAGACTGGTGGCAAGCGTGCGGAGGGGCAGTAACTTCCGCTCTCAAAGAGGCAGGGCTTCGCGGGAGTCAGGTCGCATGCGTCGGTTTTTCCGGACAAATGCACGGCGCGGTTTTGCTGGATGCGCAAGGGCAGGTGGTGCGGCCGGCCCTGATCTGGTGCGACGTAAGAACCGAGAAGCAAGCGCAAGAACTGACCTCACAGATCGGAGCGGAACGGCTGCGCCAGCTCACTTCGAATCCTGCACTCCCCAATTTCACGCTCACCAAATGCTTATGGGTGCGAGAGAACGAACCCGAGAACTGGGAGCGCGTTCGTTCGCTGATGTTACCGAAAGATTATGTCCGCTTTCGCTTGACCGGCGAGCGCGCTACCGATCTGGCTGACGCATCCGGTACGCTTCTGCTCGATGTGGCTCACCGCCGCTGGTCCGAGGAGATGCTGGATTATGTGCACATGGATCGCTCTCTACTGCCGTCGTTGTATGAGTCACCTGAGATTTGCGGGCAAGTTTCTGCCGAGGGTGCGTCAGCAACCGGGCTGGCTCGCGGAACTCCGGTCGTCGCCGGAGCGGGAGACCAAGCAGCGGGTGCGATTGGCATTGGCGTTGTTTCCCCCGGCGCAGTGAGCGCGACCATCGGAACATCGGGCGTTGTGCTAGCCGCAACCAACCTTCCCGCTCTTGATCCTCAGGGACGCGTGCACACCTTTTGCCACGGTTTACCTAATTGCTGGCTGGTGATGGGGGTTACGCAGGCGGCTGGGCTCTCTCTGCGTTGGTTCCGTGATCAGTTCGCCACCAGCAACGGCCAGGTGGAATCTTATGAGGATCTCACGGCGCAGGCGGCAAAGATTCCCGCCGGCTCTGATGGATTGTTGTGGGCACCTTATCTGATGGGCGAAAGGACTCCGTATCTCGATGCGGCGGCTCGCGGCATGTTGGTCGGCTTGACCGCATCGCACACGCGCGCCCACGTTGTGCGCGCCATTATGGAAGGCGTTGCCTTCAGTCTGCGTGATACTTTCACGATTTTTGAGCAGATCGGTGTTCCGGTAAGAAATGTGCGCCTGGGCGGAGGCGGCGCGCGCTCCCCGTTGTGGCGACAAATTCAGGCCGATGTTTATGGGCACGCCGTCGAAACCCTTGCGGCCGAAGAAGGTGCGGCTTATGGAGCGGCGATTTTGGCAGGAGTTGGGGCGAAAAGCTGGGCGACCGTGGGTGATGCATGCGCGGCCGTGGTGCAGGTGGCCCAGACAACCGCTCCCGATGTTCAGAATTCCTTGCTGATGAATCGCGCCTACTCATCTTACCGGCGTCTCTACCCCAGCATGAAGGCGATTTTGAAGGAAGGCAATCCGGCGGAGAAAATTGCGGAGACCTAAGTGGTGACAAAAGCGAGCGACTACCAACCGCGGCCAGAAGACAAATTTTCCTTCGGTCTTTGGACCGTCGGCAACCGCGGTCGAGATCCGTTTGGCGATTTCGTGAGGCCGGTAATGGCTCCGAACGATATTGTTGCGCTGCTCGGGGAAGTGGGCGCCTGGGGCGTCAATCTGCACGACAACGACCTGGTTCCCATCGATGCTACTGCGGCGGAACGAGACTCCATCGTGCGCTCATTCAAGAAAGCCTGCGAAGCCAATGGTATGGTCGTGCCCATGGCTACCGTGTCGCTGTTCTTCCATCCTGTTTTTAGAGATGGCGCGTTCACGGCCAACGATCCCGAGGTTCGTTCCTACGCGGTTCAGAAGACGATGCGCGCCATGGATATTGGCGCCGAGTTAGGCGCGAAGATTTTTGTTTTATGGGGCGGACGCGAGGGCGTCGAGACCGACGCGTGCCGGCCGGCACAGGACGCAATCAAAAGATTGCGCGAAGCGGTGAACTATCTCTGCCAATACAGCATCGACCGCGGCTATGGGATGAAGTTCGCTCTTGAAGCCAAGCCCAACGAACCACGCTCCGATATTTACATGTCGACAACCGGCAATTATCTGGGTTTTATCCCCACTCTCGACCATCCGGAAATGGTTGGCGTAAATCCTGAGATGGCCCATGAGCACATGGCCGGACTCAATTTCATGCACGCCGTGGCGCAGGCGTGGGAAGCGGGAAAACTGTTCCACATCGATCTCAATGATCAAATGCCGGGACGATATGACCAGGATCTGCGCTTCGGCTCGGCCAATATTAAGTCGTCATTCTGGCTGGTCAAATTTCTCGAGGACGTTCGCTACGGTGGACCGCGGCACTTTGACGCCCACGCTTATCGAACCGAAGATTATGAAGGGGTGAAGGATTTTGCCCGAGGCTGCATGAGAACCTATCTGATGCTCAAGGAAAAAGCATGCCGCTGGAACCAAGACAGTGAGATCCAGCAGATTCTCGCGGAGCTTGGAAGCGAGGGAAAAGCGCCGAAGGTCGGCAAATACTCGCGGGAAGGCGCCTCCGGGTTGCTGAGTTATGTTTTCGACAAAGGCAAGATTTTGCAGAAGCGTTTGCCTTACGAGCGCCTGGATCAACTGACGGTCGATTTATTGCTCGGGGCGAGATAAAGATTCGGGCGAGATAAAGATAAAAGTAAAGAGGTGAAGTCCGGAATTTGGAAACGGGAATTGTTTGTATATCTTATGGCAAAGTACACCGACACGACCGAACGGGCGGGGGGTACGGCTTGACGCGAGTTGGGAAAGTGGGCGAATCTTTGGGATGGTGAACGTCGGGATGGTGAACGTCATTTTTGGCAAGGATCGCTGACGCAAAAAGCCGGGCTTTCACCCGTGGGGTAGAACAAATGGTCTCAATCTGGTTCTTCATCGGAATTTCGTTGGCGGTGAATGGGGCGTTGATCCTGGCGGCGGGAATTTACCAGCTCATCTATCCTCCCGCAAATCCGAGTATCGTACTTTTCGAGTTGCACGCCAATGTGTGGTGGGGTGCGCTGCTGCTGGCGATCGGTGCCGTTTATTGTTTTCTCTTTGCACCCAGGCGCCAGCGCTAGCGGACGATTGGGTTCGGCGTAGGCCCGACTCCCGGCGCCTATTGCTTCTGCAGATCGGTTTTTGCCGGAGGATTCAAGTCGGGCGGAGAGGAGGAGATTTTTCCCAACAGAGTTTCGTCCGCCTTCTTATGCAGATCCTGGGCTTTGCGAACTTCATTCTTGGCGGCGGCTTGGTCCCCGAGAGCACGATAGAGTCGGCCTAACTGGTAATGGGCGTCAGCCTGCTGAGGGGCGAGCGTGACGGCGCGAGCGAGAGCGCTCTTTGCCTTCTGATAATTCTGCTGCTGCAAATAAATGGCTCCGAGATCGAGAGCGACGATCCGCAAGCTCTTGTCAATGTTTTCCGAGCGATGGAGAAACGACAGCGCAGATTCGGCGTGGTCGTTCTTCCATTCGATGTCCCCGAGATAGGCCAGGGACTGCGCATTTGCGGGATCGATTTCCAGCTCCTTTTCGAACTCCTGCCTGGCCCGGTCATACTGCTGGGTCTTCCAATACAGATAGCCCAGCCCGAAATGCACATTTGGTTGACGCGGAGAAACCTTTGCCGCCGTCTCGAACTCGCTGATGGCCTCTTCCGTTCGGCTGAGCCCGTCAAGAGCCTCTCCCATTAAGACGTGGGTTTCGGCAGAGTCAGCATTGTGCTGCAAGAGTTGTTGAAACTCGTCCAAGGCACAGGAATAGTTCTTCGCCCACAGACAGCTTTGCGCCAGCACGTGATGGAGTTCGGCGTTTTCCGGATCGCTCTTCGCCACGGGCTCAAGATAGGTAACCGCCTCGGCAAAGCGCCGCTCTCCGTAGCAACTGAGCCCCAGCAGCGCTTGTGCCTGAGTATTGGATGGGTCCGCCGCCAACGCGGCGCGTAGAGCTGCGGATGCTGGCTGAAAGTGCCCCTGCTTGAATTCAGCCAGGCCCAGGTTGAGCTCAATGCCTGCTAACTTGGGGTCGAGCGCGAGCGCCTTGCGGTATGCAGCCGCGGCTTCCGCATACTTCTCCTGTCTTGCGAGAACCACGCCTAAACTGGCAAAGGCCCGTGCGTCGCCAGGATCGTGGGCCGTTATGGCCTTCCAGGCCAGCGCAGCCTCCGGTAGCTTTCCCTGTTGCTCAAGGGCCATCGCATCCGCAGGACTTGGCGCCTGTGCTTGCGCAAAGAACGTCGCGAGCCAGGCCATCGCAACGAGAATGAAAGATTGCTTCATTGGCGACAAGCGAACGGGTTCGGGAGTTCCGGCCGTTCCCCGGTTCAATGATCCAGGTTCAATTATTTCGCAAATTGCGCCGGAATCACAGAGGGAGCGACGTTCAAGACCCCGGAAAAGCTCGAAAAAAATCAACGCCCGCGCCGTACTTGACGCGGGCGTTGATGGACTGATACTTGGGAAAGCCAAGAGAAACTAGTAAACCAGCTTTATACCGAGCTGAAATTCCCTTGGGTCAAAGGCGTTCGTCACCGCTCCAAAGTTGCTGGATCCGGCGTTCAGGCTGATTCCGCCGTTGTTTGCGTCACCCTTGAACTGGGTATGGTTCCACACGTTGAATGCGTCCGCACGAAGCTGGATCAAGCTGCCGCGCGATTCATTGAGCGTGAAGTTCTTGAAGAACGAAAGATTCCAGTCGTCTCGACCGGGACCTCGTAGCGCATCGAAGGGCAGATTACCGTAGCAGTCCGGCCCGGTCATGCAGTAACCGTTGGCTTGCGTCGGTGCGGTGAACGCCGACGGATTGAACCACTGGGCCACCGTATGCGGATACGTGATCGCGCCCGTCACAAATGGTCTGTCGGTCGCGGTGTTAGGAATGACGCTGTTGGCAAGGGAGCCGGATGACCCCAAGTTGATGGGCGCCCCTGACTCCATCGTCACGATGCCGGCAATTTGCCAGCCTCCAGCGGCATTCCGCAGGAATTTGCTGTCGCTGTTCCTCAGGAACGGAATCTGGTAGACAAAGTTAACAAACCCGACATGGGTGCGATCGAACGCCGATGGTCCAACGTCGTACTTCCAGCCAGCGTAAGGATTGGTGACGTTGTTAAGATCTTCGCCGTTGCCCGTACCGCCGACGTTGGGGTCAATCGAACGCGAAAGTGTATAGGCAGCCTGCATCTGCAGACCAGGCGCTATTCGCCCGTGGAGGTCAACCTGAAGCCCATTGTAGTGTCCATTTTGGCCATTTTCGAACAGGCTGATTCCGCCGAAGCCGGGATAGCTGTACAACTGGTTGAGACCCGATCCCCCGCTTGCCACGAGTGCTGGTAGATCGGAAAGGGGTGGAAGATTTACCTCCTGATTGAAGCTCTCATGACGCATCTGGTTGCCCACGTAGGAGACCGCGAGCACAGCCCGAGGCCCGAGTTGCTGCTGGACCCCCGCGCTGTACTGATAGGTAGTAGGCAGCTTGTAATTACTCGCCAGAATGCCCGTAATACCGACCGGCAGGATCGGTAAATCCGCCGCAGTGATCGTTGTGCCCGCAGTAGGTCCGCTGATGGTGAGACCGGGATTCTGGAGGGAAACGTTGTGCACCGTGGGGTTGGCATCAAACGGCGTGTTGGTGGCCCCGTTGTACATATCGTTGCCTTGAACACGGTCAAAACTGATGCCGAATCCGCCACGGATCACAGTCTTGCCTTGTCCGGTGAGATCGTAAGCAAACCCGACACGAGGACCGAAGTTGTTCCAGGTGTTGTTTACCAATCCTTTGGGAATGCCGGCCACGCCTCCGATGCCGATACCATTCTCATAGAACAATAAACCTGCCAGGATCGGGCTCGGACTGGGTCCTAGGCCCGGGCTGGCAGCAGTGCAGCCTGGGTCCGTGGACCCACTGCAGATGAAGCCGGCCGAATCAAAAGTGGCAGCGTTGGCTGGGTTGTAAAGGTTGGGATAGAAGTTCGAGGAGTGCTGATTGGCCTCGTAGGTGTGTGGCAGCGCGTCCCAACGTAGTCCCAGGTTCAACGTGAGGCGACTGTTCGCACGCCAGTTGTCCTGGGCGTAGACGTTGTAGCTGACATTGTTCCACTGCCCGGTGGACTGGACACCAGCCTCTGTATATTGTTGGGCGTCTCCCAGCAGGAAGTCGGCAAAGTCGTACCCGGTGAAACTTCCATTAAAGTTAAAGTTGCCTTCCGTGGTGGCGAAGTACTCTTGCGACTTCTTGTAGAGCATGAAACCGAAGCCAAACTTAAGCTGGTGCGCGCCCTTCGTCCAGGAAACATCGTCGCGAATCTGATAGTCGTTCGCGGCATTGTTCCATGGCGTCCAGTTCGCGGTGTAGTCAGCCCCCGTCTGGTCGTTTAGGTCGATAGACGGGATGCGACTGTCAGCGTTCGGTCCGGTAAACAAGCGATTGAAGGTGAACGCGCTGGGGGCCGTGTAGAGACCGAGGGGAATGATGTGAATCCGATTGCCGTCGTAGTTAAAGGCGATCTCATTCAGCAAGGTGGGGCTGATGGTGTAAGTGAGGTGGACGACGGCGCTGTAGGCTGGGTTGCCGAATGTGTCGCCGACCGATGGGAGGTTGTCCCCGCTCCATTGCGTGGTTCCATATCCCTGGCTGATCTGCTCCGAGACCCAGTGACCGAAAATTGAAACCTTATTGTTGAAGGTGTGGTCGAGGCGTGCCAGTTCTTCGCGCACATACGTCGCAGAGTTGTTGCCGCCTTCAAATATCGGTACCCCACTGTTGTTGACGGAGTTGGGCGTAGGGAAGATTCCACCGTACTTGCCACCGGCCGTTAACAGCGATGCCGCATTGGCGCTGATCATGCAGGCAGGAATTGTATTGCCCGGGAAAGGGGCTCCGGGCGCAACCCCCGGAGGTGGCGCACCACCCGGGCAATTTGCGTATTGAATGGAGGCCGGAACGCTCGCCGGATCGGTGACCGGGTACTGGGGATCAATGACCGCGCCGGTGGCCGTAGGATATTCGGATGCAGGGGGAACGGTTTGGTTGAGGAGGCCGCCCTGGATGAGACGCCGCCACTCCATGTTGTAGAAGAAGAAGGTTTTGTGTTGCTTGGCCCAGGCGTCGACCGGACCGCCCGCGTTAAAGCCAAAAAGGTTAGCACGGAGTTCGGAGACCGCCTGGGGGACCGGATTGAAGTAGTTGCGGGCATCGAGATCATCATTGCGACCGAACCACCAGGCGGAAGCGTGGAACTGTGATGTTCCCGACTTGGTGACTTCGCTGATCATCGTGGCTCCGCTCATGCCGTACTCGGCGCTGTAGTTCGAGGTCTCCATGCGAAATTCGCCGATCGCTTCCTCCGAGGGAGCAACGCTGGCCTGACTGCCGCCACGGTCGAGGTTTTCGCCGCCATCAATCAGCGCGAGATTATGGCCTGCGCGCTGACCGTTAATACTTACGTTGTTGTCGCCGCTGACGGCAGTGGGCGCAATGAAATCCCCTTGAATGCTAGCCGCGCCCGGCGCGAGCGCGTACAAGGTATACAAGCTCCGGCCGTTGGTCGACAGGTCGCTGATCTGCTGCCCCGTAATCAGAGTACTTACTTCACTGCTGTCGGTCTGTACGGCCACGGTATTGGCTTCGACTGTGATCGTCTCCTGAGCGCTCCCGACTGCCAACTTAAAGTCAACCCGATGCCGGTCGCTGACGGTGAGCACGATTCCATTCTGCTCATCGGCTTTGAACCCGGTGGCTTGCGCGCGCACCGAATAGTTTCCGACCTGCAGACCGGCGGCAACGTAATCACCTGCGCTGCCGGTAGTGAGCGTATGGGATAGATGGGTATCCCGATTCGTAATGGTGATCGTGGCATTGGGAACGGCGGCACCCGATGGATCCGTGACCGTACCTACAATGGTTCCTAACTCGGCTTGGGAGAAGGCTTGAACGGCACAAAGGGTGAGGAACACGGCAGTGAGAACGGCGAGGCGAAGCTTCGAGGCTTTCCTGTCAATACTGAACTCCGCAGCCGACGTGGGCGACGAGGATTTCATTTCCCCTCCAATTAGGTTCCAACGGTGACACCGCAAATTCTTGCAGTCCACAAACTCGTGGACGTGTACGTACACGAACGAGCTCGCCCTGCTCTAATACATCCATACTAGAATCGTTGTCAAGTATAAAATCGATGGTTATCATCGAAATGTCCTATCCAAATCTCTATTGTGAAATGGCGCCCTGTAGTATCTTGGACTTGAGATCCCCCTGCCCCCGAAAACCTTAGTTTCTGTGGGGCAGTTGGTCCTAAGTCCGCAGGGGGCCACGGCGATGGTTCGACATACTCTGCTAGTGCAACTCTTGGTACTTCTTGGCGTCAGCCTGTTCAGCCAGCAGACACCGTCAACCTCGACGGCTGCGGTTGCGCTGCAGTTGCCCGTGCTGTTGCAGGAAAACGTAGTTGCGGGCAAGACGCCGGCCGGAACAAAAATCCAATGCAAACTCATCGCCGCAACTTTGGTGGCGGGCACGGTCATCCCGAAGAATGCGGTGTTATCGGGAGAAGTAACCGAATCGTTGGCCAAGACCGGCAATGATCCCTCCCGCTTGTCGGTTCGCATGGACTCTGCGCAATGGAAGACCGGTTCCGCGTCTCTTAAGGTTTACCTGACTCGCTGGTACTACCCCACAACCGAAGCCTCTGGCCAGGATCTCCAATACGGCGCTCCTGCTTCTCCGAAGAGAACGTGGAATGGAATGGGCCAGTATCCCGACCCGAACTCACCCGTCTATAAACCCTTTCCCACCGAGTCAGACAAACCGAAGAATTCGGTTCCCGATACGCCGGCCGCAGTTACCTCCGATCACCCCACGCTCATGAAAAATGTAGATTCCGTGCGCAAAGACGACGGCAGCCTTGCCATTGTTTCTGCGCACTCCAACCTCAAATTGGACAAGCTGACCACCTACGTTTTGGCCGCGGACGACGTGCTGCCGGCAACCAAGAAATAACTCAAGTTCAGACGCTGATCTGAAATCTCGGCCTGCAGTGTAACCCGAAACTAGGGACTGTTCCTTGTGTGCGCACGTCGCCAGCGGCAGGTGCGGACGCGCGTCTTAGGTCCGCAGGAGTCGGGATCCAGCGGAGTAACATGGAGCGGAGGGTCCCATTGCCGCTTCGGATGATGAGCTTGTCGAAATTTTCCTGCGTGGGGGGCGCGCTTTTGTGGTTCGTGTTCGCAACTGGCGCTCAGCGCTCCCACGCTGGGTCTCAAAACCAGCAAAATTCTGCGCAGCAGGCGACGCCGTCCGCAACTGCCGGCGAGGGCCCGATTCAATTCACTTATCAGCCGGTCGATTTCAAGCTCGACAGCGATGAGTCTCCCGAGCGCCATGCGCCAGAAACCATGGCCGGAGGCGTCGCTCTGTTCGACTACAACAACGACGGCAAGCTCGACGTTTTCTTCACCAACGGGGCGGATTTGAGCACGCTTCACAAAAACTCCCCGAAGTACTACAACCGCCTTCTCGAAAATGACGGGCATGGACACTTCACGGACGTGACAGAAAAGGCGGGTCTCGCGGGAACAGGCTTCGACATCGGCGTAGCGATCGGCGACTACGACAATGACGGCTACGAAGACATTTTTGTCGCCGGGGTTTATCGGAACACGCTCTATCACAACAACGGGGACGGAACCTTCAGCGACGTAACCGCCAAAGCCGGTTTGAACAAGCCTGACGCCGAGTACGGCCCACTCTGGTCCGTCGCCGCGGCCTGGGTGGACGTGAATAATGATGGGTTACTCGATCTCGTAGTGATCAACTACTTGAAATGGGATTTCAATCACGAACCGCCCTGTGAAAGCTACGGCCATCGTGAATATTGCCATCCCAAGATGTACAAGCCGACTCCGAACCAGCTATTCATCAATAATGGCGACGGCACTTTCCGGGATGGGTCTGTGGAAGCCGGCTTCCGGTCCCATCCCGGCAAAGGCATGGGAGTCGCGGCGGCCGACTCGACTCTTTCGGGCAGGATGGATCTGATGGTGCCGAATGACAAGATGATGAATTCGTTCTTCCGCAACAAGGGGCATGGCCAATTCGAGGAAGAGGCTTTCGACGCGAACGTCGCGCTGCGGGAAGACGGCACTTTCATCTCCGGCATGGGAGTGGATTTCCGCGACCTCGATAACGACGGGTATCCCGACCTCGTGCTGGTCGCCCTCGATGGCGAGACATTTCCTATCTACCGGAACAAACGGGATGGAAGCTTCGTGGAAGTAACGCGGGAAAGCGGAATGATGAAGTTGAGCTTGCCCATGGCGGGTTACTCTCCGATTATTGCGGATTTTGATAATGATGGCTGGAAAGATATTTTTGTCACGCGGGGACATGTTCAGTCATTGCTGGCCGCGCCCAACCTGGTGGTAGAACAGCCGAACACAGTCTTCCGCAATCTTGGCGGCATGAAGTTTTCCGCACTCACCCAGGAAGCGGGATTAACGGCTCAGCCCCCGGCGCGACACCGCGGCTCAGCCGTAGGGGATTTGAATGGAGATGGCCGTTTGGACGTAGTCGTGACCGCGATCAGCGCGCCGGCGGAAATTTGGATCAACCGCAGTCCTGGCAACAATCACTGGCTGGAGTTCAAACTGCAAGGAACGAAGAGCAACCGCGACGGTATTGGAGCGAGAATTAAACTGGTGACCAAGTCGGGCACGCAGTACAACCACATGACCACCAGCGCGGGCTATGCGTCATCGAGCGCGGGGCCTGTCCACTTCGGAATGGGCGCCAACCGATCCGCGGATTTGGCCGAAATCCGCTGGCCCTCCGGCATTGTTCAGCAACTGCACGATGTGACTTGCGACCGCGTCCTCACGGTAAAAGAGCCGTCGCAATAATTCTGGCGCTCCGGCTTGCAATGACAAAGCTAAAAGCGAAGGACTAGCGATTGGTCTCGGCGACTCGGCCCTTGGCGTCGTGGATGTGCGAGAGTTCATAGATCCAGCGACAAATCGTATCACGCCAGATTACGGCTTCTTGAGCCTGGTACTCGAAACGGGCCAGAATGTCGCGGTAACGCGATTCGTCGACGTGTCCTTCGAGAGAACGCCATCGCACTACGAAGTTTTGGGCCTCTTCCGCTCCTTCGAAGTGTGAGTCGTAGATATGTTGAATCACCGTCTTACCCGAATGCAGCACGTGCGTGTAGGGCACATGATGGAAAAACAAGAGCAGGTTGTCTGGACAGTTCGCTAATGTTTCATAGAGGTTCTGTACTCGAGCGGGGTATTGGCCGATGAAACCTGTTCCGGTCGCTATCGTGCGGTCCATGCCGATGCCGGACTGATCGGCGCGGTGCCATTGACCCCAGCCGTTCCCCTCGGAGGACTCGGGCGCCGGATCGTAGTGATTGCCGAGAATATTCGTGAGCGTTCCGGCGCCCAGCGGGCCGGTGTAGCTCTCATAAACACCCCACGAATGGAGTTGCAAAGCGCTGATGGTTCCGACCACCGCTCGATCGCTGCCAAAGCTAAGGCGCGTCCATTCGTCAACAATGGTTTCAGCACTGAGGGTTGGATTCCAGGCGAGACGTCCAAAGCCGTAGAGGTTCGCCATGGCCAAGGGACTTCCCAGCCAGTTCGCATCCAGACCGACGTTCGATACACCCACCAAGCCGCCCGTCGGGCGATGGAAAACTCGGCCCGCCACCAAATCCCTGACCAAGGTCTCGCCGCTCTCGATGTGCATATCGAAATCGAGCACTTCTTTCCACATCGGCACGAGAAAGCAGAGCTCGCGCTGCTGTCCCGTATATTCCTGCGTGATCTGCAGTTCGATCGCCTGGTTTGTGCGGCGCAGGCCGGCAAAGAGCGGTGAAACTGGCTCGCGCACCTGAAAGTCGATCGGTCCGTTCTTGATCTGAACGATGACGTTGTCGTCGAATGCGCCGTCCAGCGGATGAAAATTGTCATAGGCCGCCTTCGCCCGGTCGTTGGTCAGGTCTCGCCAGTCCAGATGGTGGTTGTAAACGAATGCCCGGTAAAAAATCAGTCCGCCGTGCGGCTTCAGGGCACGCGCAATCACGTTTGCCGCCTCGGCGTGAGTGCGGCCGTAGGTAGAGGGTCCGAGCCGTCCCTCGGAGTCCGCTTTGACAACGAAGCCGTTGAAATCCGGTATCTGCCGGTAGATTTCGTCGACCCTATTTCGCCACCATGCGGCCACGCGAGGATCGAGCGGATCAAATGTATCGAGACCGCCAATGAGCTTGGGGCTGCCGAGATCGACTGACAGTGAAACCTCGACGCCCCAGGGACGAAAAGCGTCCGCGATTCGGCTGAGTTCCGCAATAAAGCTGGGCTCGAGAACTCTGGCCTGAGCATTCACGTTGTTGACCGTGCACCCGTTGATGCCAACCGAAGCGAGCAAACGACCGTACTGGCTGACTCGGGTCAAATCGTTGCGAACTTTTCCATCGGCAAAAAATATGGAACGACCGCCATATCCTCGTTCGATGGAACCGTCCAGGTTGTCCCATTGATTCACCCAGCGGATGGGAGCATACGGCTGCTGAACTTCATCGAGGGCGGCAATGTTTTCCGCCAGAGAAATCTTGCGCAACAAGGCGAAAACACCGTAGAGAACGCCGCGCTCGGTCGCGCCGCTAATCGCGAGACATTCAAATCCATGAATTCGCGCGCTCTTCAACCAGAAGCCGTCAGCTCGAAGCTCCTCCGGCGGACTCAATCCGGCTCCGAGCGGTCGAACCTTTTCGAGCGTTCCTAAGACAATAGAGTTTGCCGATAAAAGGCCCATCTTTCCCTGTCTCACCTCTCCCTCGATGGTCCGCCCCAGGATCCCGGCCACGCCTCGCATTAATTCTTGCTCTGCGCTTTTGAGCACCAAGGAATCGCCCAGCAACACCACCCGGGGCGGCAATCGGTCGTAGGTTTTCGCGGTCTGCGCGTCTAAGACGGGATATCGCAGCCAGGCTTCGTCTGCGTTTTCTATTCCAGTCTCGGCGTGGACAAGTGGCGGCAGGGCCGCCAAACACAAGGCCACGGCTCCCAACGCGGCCAACCCAAATAAGACTCGGCAATAACGGGTGGGACGAGGAATCGCCCGGTTTTGAGCCTGAGGAGTCACGCAATTGTCTCGAAAAACAATTGAGCATATATTTTCCCATTCGGGTTCGCAATCATGGTGCGTGTCAGCCGTCGTGACTTCGTGAGGTTGGGGATGGCGGCGGCTCTGAGTCGTCCCGGCCTGGTTCGCGCTGCTCCCAGCGCCCCGGACGAAATCTTCACGGACCGGGCAAAGGAGGCTGGGATCGATTTTGTCCATTTCAATGGCATGTCCGGGGCGCATTATTATCCGGAAGTGATCGGGTCGGGCGCAGCGCTTTTCGACTATGACAATGACGGCGATCTCGACATCTTCATTGTCCAGGGCAACATGCTGGGGCCGAATCGGGGACTGGATCAAGCCCTGTTTCGTCCCCAGTTGCCGTTACGAGGCCGCCTCTACCGCAACGATTCGGTTCGCCATGCCGATGGCAGCGTCACGCTCAAATTCGTTGATGTCACTGAACAAAGCGGGATCAGAGCCGTCGGATATGGGATGGGCGTCGCCGCTGCTGACTTCAATAACGATGGATGGGTCGACTTATACATTACCAACTTCGGCCACAATCAAATGTGGCGCAACAACGGTGACGGAACGTTTACTGACGTCACCGAGCAAAGCGGGACGGATGTGGCCGGTTGGAGCTGCTGCGCGGCGTTCGTCGATTATGACCGGGATGGCTGGCTCGATCTGTTCGTCGGCAGCTACGTTGCTTTCAGGTTTACCAACCCGAAAAAGTGCCTGGCCGCCAGCGGCGCAGAGGACTATTGCGGGCCGCTGGCTTTTAATCCGCTGCCCAATCACCTGTTTCGCAATCGGCGCGATGGGACGTTTGAAGAAGTAACCACACGTTCGGGAATGGGCGGCGAATTCTACGGAGCACTGGGAGTGGTTTGCGCCGATTTCAATGGAGATGGCTGGCCCGATCTCTACGTAGCCAACGATCTGCGTCCCAACCAGCTTTGGATCAACCAGCGGGATGGAACCTTCAAAAACGATGCGCTGGCCGCTGGATGCGCGCTCGATCGCGACGGGGCGCCCCAGTCCAGCATGGGGGTGGATGCGGGAGATTTGATGGGACGAGGATTCGAAGACCTGGTGGTCACCAATCTCACCGGAGAATATGCCGACCTTTACGCCAACAACGGCAAAGGCTGGTTTGATGACGTGTCGCACGAGAGCGGGCTCGCGCTCGAAACCCGCCGCTACACCGGATTTGGCGTGAGTATGCTGGACTATGACAATGATGGATCGCTCGATTTGGTGATTGTCAACGGAGCTGTCAAGTCGATCGAAGAACAAGCCCGCAAGGGCAGCATGTATCCGCTGGGCCAATCGAATCTCTTATTGCACAACAACGGTAAGGGGCGCTTTGAAGATGTCAGCAGCCACGCGGGAGCTGCGTTTTCTCTGCTGGAAGTGGGCCGTGGCGCGGCCTTCGGTGACATCGACAATGACGGAGATGTTGATGTTCTGGTGGTAAACAACAATGGCCCAGCGCGTCTTCTCATCAATAACGTCGGCCATCGCAAACCATGGATTGGATTTCGCTTGGTGGGGGAGAAATTTCACCGCGATATGCTGGGCACGCGCGTGGCTGTTTTCCGTCGCAATGCACCTACGCTTTGGCGACGCGTCCACAGCGACGGCAGTTATTGTTCTTCCAGTGATCCCCGTGTATTGTTTGGATTGGGCGATGCTGTTGAAATAATCAAGGTCCAAGCGCATTGGGTCAGCGGGCGCGTAGAAGAATGGACCGGCCTTCCGCTAGGAAAATACACCACGCTTCGTGAGGGCAGCGGCACTGCAAAATCTGCATCATCATCATGATGAGAGCTTTGTTCCCGATCATCCTGATACTCGTTGCCGTAAGCGCGACCGCTGACGCCGGCCACATAGCTTCTCAAGCAGCAGAAAAGCCTTCCGCGCGTCCGGCCAACAGTCACCTCGATCTTCTGACGGTTCCCCAGCCTGATGTCACAAGCGTCGACAAGACAGTACAGGAACAAATCCACGCCGCGCAAAACACACTGAATGCCGTGCTGGCCAGGCCGGACGCTTCTAATGTCGAGAAGGCCAAAACTTTCGGAAGCCTGGGGCAGATCTACCAGGCCTACAGCTTCGATGACGCCGCCCTGGCATGTTACGAGAACGCGGCTAGGCTCGAGCCGCAATCCTTTCGCTGGAATTATTACTCCGGCTATCTTCACCAAACCAGTGGGAATACTGATTCCGCAGTGCACGATTACCAGCGAGCTTTGACGATCAGGCGAAACGATCGCTCGACGATGTTGCGACTCGGCAACCTGGAGCTCACTGCGAATCAGCTGGAGTTGGCCAAGTCGTGGTTTTCGAAGGCAGCCGATCAGCAAACGCCGTCCGCAGCAGCGCTGCTGGGATTGGGCAAGGTTGCGCTGATCGAGCACCAGTACCCTGCGGCAAGAAAGTATTTCAGTGAGGCGTTGGCGCGGGAACCGCAAGCATCCAGTCTTCATTACCAGCTTGCCATGGCGTACCGCGGTCTGGGTGATGTCGAGCGAATGCAGGAACAACTGAAACTCCGCGGTGATGTAGAACCCACGATACCGGATCCGCTTTTAGATGAAATTGCTTTACTGAAGTTGGGCAAAGTCGGACTGCTCGAACGCGGCAGCACGGCCATTCGCGAAAACCGCTTTGCCGATGCGGTCGCTTGCTATCGTGAACTGGTCAGCCTCGATCCATCGGACGCGATTGCCTATAAATACCTTGGCGTGGCCCTGGCCAAGTCCGGAAATCGCGATGAAGCGCTCAAACAATACGACCATGCCTTGCAGTTAAACCCAAACAATCCCACCGTGCACTACAACCTGGGCATATTGCTTTTCGAGAGTGGAAAGGAAGAGGCCGCGATCAGTCATTTCCGGGAAGCTGTCCGCTTGGACCCGGGATCTGTCGCCGCTCACTTCCAGCTCGCGAATCTTCTCATGCGTCGCGGCAAAGACGACGCTGGACGGGAATACCAAACCGTGGTTTCTCTGGACCCGCAGAATGCTTTCGCACGGCTCATGCAGGCCATGGCAGCGGTTCACGGCGGCAATTATGCGCAAGCTCGTTTTTTGTTAGAGGACGCCGCTGCCGCATTTCCAAGGGATGCTGACATTGCGAATGCCTTGGCGCGAGTGCTGGCTGCTGCCCCTGATCCCGCAGTGCGGGACGAGTCTCGCGGCCTTAATATCATCGAAGGTCTCGTGCAGAACCAGCAAGGAGACAGCTTTGAGGAAGGCATCACGTTGGCCATGGCCCTGGCCGCCACAGCGCGGTTTAAACAGGCCGTTACCTATCAAGAGGCGATCATCGAACAGCTGGAACAGTCGGGAAGATCCGATCTCGCCCGGCCGCTGCACCAGATTTTGGATTCATATCAGCATGAGAAGCCCTGGCGCCAGCCGTGGCCCAAGGATGATCCCGTGTTTACTCCGGTTCCGGGCACGCTCGAGCTTTCGACGGAGCAGGGACCTATGACGGCGCGTCCCTAGCAGGAACCGCGCACAATCTTTCTCAGGACTTTACGACCGCCGAGTCTCCTTCAAAGACGAGCGCTTCTGGTTCACCGACCTGAGCGCAGAGTCATCGAATTTGGTTCCAGCGAGCCGGATCTCCTGAAACAGATGCAGGTTGGATGACATCACTACACTCGGACTGAGGTACACATTGGGGGGAAATGGCGCTTTGTTGGTCAGGTAGTCCGCCATTAGCCTTACGGCGAGCTGCCCTTGAATATGGGGCTGCTGGTGGATGGAAGCAGTGATGGTACCGTTTTCGAAATAGCGAGACATTTCAGCGAAAAGGTCGGTGGTGATTAATTTGGTTTTGCCGTCCAGTCCGCGCGCGGCCAGCGCGCGGCATACCGGAAGGCAATTGACGGTGTTGACATACAGTCCGGCAAGGGCGGGCATGCGCCCTAGAAGATCCAGCGTTTTTTGGAAGCTTTCGTCTTCATCCTCGTGACCTTCAATTACGGTTGCGATATGTCCGCCGGGACAGTGCCGCGGAAACGCTTCAGAAAAGCCAACTGTTTTCTGCCGATGGTCCTCGGCGCTCAGTATGCCGGCTACGACGGCGACCCTGGACCCGGGCGGCACGAATTTGCCCATCAATTCGCCCGCCAGGTGGCCGTTCAGCCAAGGTTCCACGCAAACGATGCTGGAACGGCGAGAGGCCGGAGCATCGGTTGAAACACAGACCACGCGAATCCCTTTTTCTTCCGCCGCATTGATCAATGGTTTGAGGGCCAGCGGATTTCCTGCGGTCACAATGATGCCGTCGACACTGGCTTTCACCAACTCCTGAAACGCTTGCGTGTCGCCCTCGCCCAAAGCGTGAACCGGCCGATAGATGAACTGGATGCCGAGAGGGGCCACACTGCGCGCTTCATCCAGTACCCCGCCCCAGAGTTGATCGTAGAAAAAACGAATCTCGCGAGGAATGCAGACTCCAATGCGAGCGGTAGCTCTCGAAACCGAGAGCGCGCGGGCCGCCAGGTTGGGCGTGTAAGCGATTTGCTCGGCGATCTCCAGAATCCGTTGTCGAGTCGCCTCATTGATGCCGGGCCGTCCATGCAACGCACGATCCACGGTTCCGATAGAAACGTCGGCGATTTCCGCAATCAGTTGTATGCCACGCCTTTGTTTCTTCATGTCCGGCCGCATCTGAGAAATCGCATTTAGTTTTTCCCCACGAACGCGATGGGATCGACGGGATCTTTCCCATCGGTGCGATCTTGTTTCCCCGACGACTCAAAAAACTGCCGATCCAAAAACCTCGAAACTCCGTTTTCGTGTGTGTTAACGATGCTATACTGCGTCGCGCCTGCAGCTCGTTAACTTTCCGAGAAAATGCCGAGGAGAATCCGCATGACGTCCGAATTCCGCTGGCCGGCAGTGGGGTTGCTCGTGGCTGCACTTGTTCTACCAGCAGTCAGCTCCATCGCGCAAACGGCGGACCGTACAACTCTTCCGCCTTACCTGGATCCTTCGAGACCAGTGGGCCTACGGGTGGATGATCTGATCGGGCGAATGACCCTGGAGGAAAAAGCCTCGCAGCTGGTCAATCAAGCGCGCGCCATCCCACGCCTCCAGGTCCCAGCCTACGACTGGTGGAGCGAGGCTCTGCACGGAGTCGCCAGAAACGGCACCGCCACAGTGTTTCCGGAGCCGATTGGCCTCGCCGCCACCTTCGACGCTCCCTTGATTCACGACATGGCGGTGGTGATCGGCACGGAAGCCCGCGCCAAACACAATCAAGCGATTCGCGCCGGTCACAGCGCCATCATGGAAGGCCTCGACTTCTGGTCGCCCAACATCAATATCTTCCGCGATCCCCGATGGGGACGCGGCCAGGAAACCTACGGCGAAGATCCCTTTCTCACTGGACGGATGGGAGTGGCATTCGTCACCGGCTTGCAAGGCGACGATCCGAAATATTTTCGGGTGATCGCCACGCCGAAACATTTCGCCGTACATAGCGGACCTGAGCCGAGTCGTCACACGATCGATGTGCAGGTATCGAAGCACGACATGGAAGATACCTACCTGCCCGCATTTCGCGCGGCCATCACCGAAGGCAAGGCAGAATCGACTATGTGCGCTTACAACCGGGTCAACGGCCAGCCCGCCTGCGCTAACACATTTCTGCTTAAGGATCAGCTCCGCGGCGCCTGGAACTTTCAAGGCTATGTCGTTTCCGATTGCGACGCCGTCGTAGACATTTTCCACGGGCATCAGTTCGCCCAAAGCATGGCCGAGGCCGCAGCGGACGCGATGAAAACTGGCATGGACAACGAATGTGCCGACTTCTTTACCGTGGCTACCGGCAACTCAGATTATCTTCCTTATCTCGATGCTGTGAAGCAAGGGTTGCTGAGTGAGAAACAGATCGACACCTCCCTGAAGCGCTTGTTCACCGCGCGTTTTCGTCTGGGAATGTTCGATCCGCCCGAGATGGTCCCCTATGCTCAAACCCCCGATTCTGAGATTGACAGCGATGCCCATCGCGCACTGGCGCTCAAAGCGGCGCGGGAATCGATGACGCTGCTAAAAAATGACGGTACGCTTCCGCTCGGTCCCGGCATCCACAAGATCGCGGTGTTCGGTCCCCTGGCTGAATCTGTCACTGTGCTGCACGGCAACTACGCCGGAACTGCTTCTCACGCTGTGACCGCTCTCGACGGCATTCGGGCCCAATTTGGGTCCGCTGAAGTCAGCTTTCATCCGGGAATGAATTTCCTCCGCGAACAAACCGCGGTTCCCACTTCCGCGCTCTCCTCCGAGGATGGCCAAGCTGGTCTCAAGGCGGAATATTTTGCGGGCGCTGATTGTTCTGGCTCGCCGCAGACCGTGCGTGCGGACAGCGCGATCAATCTGCAACTCTCTCATCCCGATACCTCCGCGATCGCACCTCCGGAAGGGATGAAGGAGTTTTCCGTGCGCTGGACGGGATTCCTTACGCCCTCCGAATCCGGGAGCTATCAGTTCGGCCTCATCGGATCGATGAATCGCTTGTGGCTCGACGGCCAGCTCATTGTCGACGATGCCGTGTTGCACGACGCCATCCCAACCATAAAAACACTGCAACTCGAAAAAGGCCACCGCTACGCCTTAAAAGTCGAGTTCCTGCGCGGAGGTTTTGGCACAAAGCTGGTATGGCTGCACATTATTTCGGATCCGATTGCGGAAGCGGTTGCTGCCGCACAGCAGGCCGATGTCTCGATCGCGGTAGTCGGTATCACCTCGCAACTCGAGGGTGAAGAAATGAAAGTCGACGTGCCGGGTTTTAAGGGAGGGGACCGTACCAGTCTCGATCTCCCCAGCGAAGAAGAAAACCTTCTCGAAGCGTTGAAGACGACAGGCAAGCCGCTAGTGGTTGTTCTGATGAACGGCAGTGCATTGGCAGTGAATTGGGCGAACCAGCACGCGAATGCGATTCTCGATGCATGGTATTCCGGCGAAGAAGCAGGCTCCGCCATAGCGCAAACGCTGGCCGGCAACAACAACCCGGCAGGCCGACTGCCCGTCACCTTTTACAAAAGCGTCGATCAGTTGCCGTCATTTGAAGACTACGCGATGAACCAACGCACCTACCGATATTTCTCAGGTGAGCCTCTATATCGGTTTGGCTATGGATTGAGCTATTCGACTTTCGAATACGACAACTTGAAACTTTCGTCTACAAAGCTGAAGGCCGGCGATCCTCTAACCGTAGAAACGGATGTGAAAAACACCAGCCAGCGCGAGGGGCAGGAAGTGGTCGAGTTGTATCTGAGCTTTCCCAAGTCTTCGGTTGCTCCAGTGCGCGCGCTTCGGGCTTTCACGCGAATGCAATTGGCCGCCGGCGAAACCAAGCACGTTCAGTTCACGCTCGGCGCCCGTGACTTGAGTCAGGTGACGGATAAGGGAGACCATGTTATCGCCGAGGGGAGCTACCAAATTTATTTGGGCGGAGGGCAACCTGGAACTTCGAGGCCCGGAACTGAGGCGGCATTCCGCATCCAGGGACAGCGGAAGTTGCCAGAGTAAATGGGCGCCGCGATCCCGCAATTCGCTGAGAGTTTCGGCGCTCGCGAATGCTTTTTCCCGACACCCATGTGATCTCGGAAACAATGCAGTCGCTGCCCTCGGCTGGTGTGCAGGAGTGGTGGGGGGCAGCAGCAAAGCGGCGAACGCTTTACTACCACCGTAACCGTGGCGAAGATCCGGTATGGAATCGAACTTCGCTATCGCCCGCTCCCGCCGCGCTATCTTAGCTCGCGCAACACCGCCGACTTCGAAGGCTGTGGCGTGCGCCTCCCAAACCCCTGGCTAGAAGGTAGGGTGTAGCCAACGAGGCGGTCGTGCCTGCAGGCACTACCCACGAGGCTAGAAGCTGGGAGCTTTTGCCTGCTACACTCATCCGTTTGCCAAGGAGGTATCTCATGCGCCCTTTCTTTGTCGCTTTTTTTGCTCTCATGGCTTTCACCCACCCGGTATTCGCGCAGGCCAAGCATCCCTTTACCTTTGAAGACATGATGAAGCTCAAGCGCGTGGGTGAGCCGGTGATTTCGCCCGACGGCAAGTGGGTGATCTTCAGTGTGGTCGATGTGAGTCTCGAGGCCAACACGAAAACGCCTCACATCTGGATCGTGCCCACAGCCGGAGGCGAGGAGCGCGAGATCATCGCCGATCAGGACGCCGACCGGCCGCGCTGGGCGCCGGATGGGAAGCGGTTCGCATTTTTATCGACTAAGAACGATGGCTCGCAGATATGGGTTGCCGGGTTTGACGGGTCCAGTGGGACCGTAACCGGCGTATGGCAACTGACTGCGCTCCCAACCGAGGCTGACGGGGAACTCTGGTCGCCTGACGGCAAGAACATTGTTTTTACCTCGAGCGTTTATCCGGAGTGCGACGGTCCACCGAAAGAAGAGGCGGCCTGCAACCAAAAGAAGATGCTTGAAGCTCGCGACTCGAAAGTTAAGGCTCAGATCTTTACCCACCTGCTCTATCGCCACTGGAACGCCTACAAGGAGGGCAAACGCAGCCACATACTTGTAGTTCCGATTCCCGCCGGTATCGTCCCGCCCGCCAAAGCCGTTCCGAGCGAGCCGACAATTCCTCGCGACCTCACGCCCGGCGACTACGACGCGCCCGTGTTCTCGCTCGGAGGGCAGGACGATTACGCCTTTTCGCCCGACGGCAAGGAGATTTGCTACACCTCGAATCACGACGAGAACCCAGCCGCATCCACCAACAACGACCTGTGGACCGTTCCCGTCGAAGCGGGAGCGGGCGACTCGCCTGCTCAGGTTTCAGGCAAAACCAAGAACATCACCGCCGACAATCCCGCCAGGGACTCGACGCCGCTCTATTCGCCCGATGGCCGCTATATCGCCTACCGCGCCCAGCAGCGTCCGGGATATGAGAGCGACCTCTTCCGCCTGATGCTGTACGACCGCAAGACGGGAGAGAAGAAAAATCTGACCAGGAATTTTGATGGGTGGGTGGGGACATTCACCTGGACCACCGACTCACAAGCGATTCATTTCACGTCAGAGACAGAGGGACGAAATCCAATCCATGTGGTCCGACTCCATCCAACCAACGAGGACCCGGGACCGGCTGCGTACCAACGCTTTTTTGACGACGATTTAGTCCCGACGCCAGAGGGTAAATGGCTGCTCCTCACTCGGATGTCGCTGCAGGCTCCATCCGAGATCTACAAAATAAGCATCCCGCCGAGCCGCGAGCCTTCGCCCATCCAACTTACGCACTTCAACGATGCCGTCCTGTCCCAAGTCGCCATGTCTCCGCTCGAATCCTTCTGGTTCCCCGGTGCGAACGGCGACAAGGTGGAAGGCTTCCTGGTCCGGCCGCCGAACTTCGATGCCAGCAAGAAATATCCGGTGAAGTTCCTCATCCACGGCGGGCCGGAGGGCGCCTGGGGAGACGACTGGAGCTACCGCTGGAATCCCGAACTCTTCGCCGCCAACGGATACGTGGTCATCATGATCAACTTCCACGGCTCGACCGGCTACGGGCAGAAGTTCATTGACGCCATCAACGGCGACTGGGGCGGCGCTCCTTTTGAAGACCTGATGAAGGGCCTCGACTACGCGGAGAAGACCTACCCGTTCATTGATAGAGACCGCGAGTGCGCACTGGGCGCCAGCTACGGAGGATACATGGCCAACTGGGTGCTCGGCCACACCGACCGCTTCAAGTGCATCGTGTCGCACGACGGGATGTTCAACGCCGAGTCGGCCTGGGGAACCACCGAAGAACTCTGGTTCAACGGCTGGGAGTTCAAAGGCACTCCCTACTCGAACCGCACGATGTACCAGAAGTGGTCGCCGCACCAGTACGCAACGAGCTTCAAGACGCCAACGCTGGTAGTCCACGGCCAACGGGATTACCGCCTCGACGTGAGCGAGGGCCTGCAGCTTTTCACCACGCTCCAGATGGAAGGGGTGCCGTCAAAGATGCTGTATTTCCCCGACGAAGGCCACTGGGTTCTCAAGCCGCAGAATTCCCAACTCTGGTACAAAACCGTGAACGGCTGGGTAGATCAGTGGACGAAGAAGTGAGCGGGTTCCCACTGCTGCCGAGATCCGACCCCTAGGTTTGCGACGTGCTATGCGCTCCTGCTTTGAGAAAAATGGGGCTACGAAGAGCGGTGAGAAAGCGACGAGCAGACGCCAACACCCGGCCATGCGATCACCTGGGAACGAATGTCTGCTCGGAGGTATTTAGGAAACCGAGACCATCCTTGCTGGCGGCCAGGGACGAAGCGGTGACCGATGTTACGACGAGCCCTGTGGATTCAAGAGTCGTTTCCCACTCCCAAACCCACTCGCCAGATCTGATTGCGGGCGACGATTGCCGAGGTCAGCGCCCGCGCCGCAAATGCTCTTCGGCGCTGAGGTGGGCGCCAGCCAGCAGCAGGAGTCCCGTGAGGAACGCCCAGAACATCATGCTCACCGACAGCGCGAAAGGGCCATAGACTTCGGCGAAATTAAGCCAGGGCAGGGCGAAGATGTAACCATACTTCAGCGCCTCCGAGAGCAGTCCCATGATGATGGCGGCGGGCAGCACGGCGCGCGCCGGAACCTTGCCATTGGGCAGCAGCCAGTAAATGAGAAAGAAGATGGCGATGCTGGCGGCGATCGCGAAGGCCTTCATCACGCCAAATCCCATCCAATGCATAAATCCGGAGCTGTGGCCGCGCCGCAGGAATCCCATCAGCGCCACGTTTTCTGCGGTCAAGGCGACGGAGAGTAGAGCCAGCACGCCGCAACCGACGGCCAGGCCAAGCGAGATCAACTGATTGCCGAAGTAGGAGCGGTTGTTGGGGAAGCGCCAGATGCGGTTGAGCGCGACCTCGAGCGGCATAAATACGCCGGACGAGGTCACCAGCAGGATCACCAGCGAGACCACCTGCGCCCGCTGGCGCGTGTTCACCATGGCGTTCAGGTTGCGGATGACGAACTCCTGGCCGGCGGGAAGGTTGTCGCGCAGTAATTCAACCACGACGTCGTACATCACGCGCGAGTGGAAGACGCGCCGGATGAGCGTCATCAACAGCACCACGAAGGGGAAAAACGAGAGGATCGAGTTGGCCGCGAACGAGAAGGCAAAGGTGTGCACGTCGGTGCGCACCAGGTATTTGACCGTAGAGACCAGCACGCCGGAACGCGCGCGATGCGGGCGCTGCGCCAGGGTGGGCGCGGCTTCCGTGGGTGGCAGAACGGTGGCTGTGGTTGGATCAGGCACAGGCGTGTTCTCTAATCCTATCAAAGGGTTGCGGGCGGTTTCGAAGTTCCGGGGGAACGAAGGTCTAGGGTCGAAAGACTGTTTCTTAAACCTTGTTAAAGCTTTGATTGTGACCCTGGGTTATTTTTGGGTCCCGGCCACTAATTTTTGTTGCGAAAAGACTTGCTACTCCTTATTATCGGTTGGCTCATAAACCGGCCAATGGCGGAGCATGAGTTCGTAAGGCAGGTTGATGTCTTGAGCAGGGCAGTAGAAATCAGCGCCGATCGTCAGGCTCCGGAAGTTCGCGCCGCACTTTCTTCGTGCGTCGGTGAACCGAGGAGTCTTTTGCTTTGGGGCAATTTCTTCAGCACAGACAGAGAGACGCGACCGAGTTCACCCGGCTTTTCTCGAGGGGGCGCTCCGTTCGCCTTGGAGCACAAAGCGGGAAATCTAGGGAACTAATTCTGAACGATCAGAGGAAAGGAGTTTTTTTCTGTGAGAGAAAAGGGAACAGTGAAGTGGTTTAACGGGGCGAAGGGATATGGATTTATCCAGCGCTCCACGGGAGAGGACGTTTTCGTGCATTTTTCCGCGATTCAAGAGAACGGTTACCGCTCGCTCAACGAGGGTGAAACCGTGGAGTTCGATCTGCTCAAAGGTCCCAAAGGCTTTCAGGCGGGCAACGTCGTCCGCGCCTAACCTCGATCACCGTGGATCGCGAACCCTCCTGCTCCCAGCGGGAGGGTTTTTCGTTGCAGGCTTCATGTTCCGACGGGAATACGGCGCTTGGTGATCTTGCCCGAGCAATGGCCTTGGGGCAGTGATCGTTTCTATCTTTCTTTTGGACGAGGCCGGGCTGGTGCGGGTGAATGAAGTCTGGTGGAAGATTTCGTTTCGGATTGCGCGGCCTGATCAACCGGTTGGGCAGGCATTCCCGCCACCGACTGTGTCCCTGATGTCAGCGAGATCAAGAAACCTGGGCCACCCCGCCCGGCAATCTGAAGGTTTAGCGTACTTCCACCGACACCAGATCGCCATCCGACAGGCCGCCGGGTTTGTAGTTCACCGAGACGGAGCGGTTATTCCAGTCGCAGGAGAACGACTCGGCTCCGATGAGCGGCAGCGACTTGTAGTTGGCGGTTCGCAGCTTCAGAACCACTCCGTCGGAAGTTACGGTAAGAACGGCGGCCGGGGACTGGGAGCAGTCCACACCCACCAGTCGTCCCTGGAAAAACTTCGCGGGCCGCTTGTCCGCGGTGCTTGTGGGTTGCGTGGTCTGCGCAGCGGCGCGCTTCGCGGCATCCTGCTCCAGCACGTCGAATGGCGAAGGTTGGGCCGCGAGTTTCTTGTCCGCATCCGCTGCGGCGGCGGAGATGCCATATTTCTGCTCGTTTGAGATCTGTCCCAGGCGTTCGCGAGCCGCCGCCGCGACCCGAGGATTAGCACTGCCTTTCAACCGTTCCAGCATAGCTCGCGCCGCATCCCACTTTTTGTCTGCAATGTGGATTTCCGCCATGTTGTAAACATACTGCTGGTTGCGCGGACTGAGCTGCATGGCAGCGCGTTCGGCCTGCATCGCAGCCACCGGTCCGCCGCCTTCTATGTGCGCAACCGCCAACAGGTTATAGGCCTCGGCGAATTCGGGATACCACTCCAGCACGGCGTGCAGATCCTGCATCATGTTGGGCAGGCCCACGATTTGGGCGTGCTTCGACTGCGCAACGCGGTACTTCAGCACGGATAGGTAGTAGCGGATCCACATATCGCGCGGGTTAAGGGCGGAGGCGTCGGCCAGTTCTTCGGCGGCGGCATCGAACTCCTTGCGCTCGAGGTGGTCCCAGGCCAGAGCGCGGTGAGCGATCTCGTTGCCCACAGCCGTGACTAGGAGGGCATTGTTTTTGTCGTCCTGATTCTTCTCTTTTTCCCTGTCTGGTTTGGCCGCGGTCGGGTCGGGAGCCGTGGCTAGCGCCTGCAATTCCAGCAGGCCGGCTTCGCGGCGATCGGGAATTCTGATTCTTACCCCAGCCGTTAAGGCGCTGGCATCCTTCTCGGGGAGAACCTTGGCGGTGATCGTGCGGGCGTCCGGTCCAACGATCTCAGGGAACTGGTAGACCTGCGGCGGATCGGGGTGAGAAACGGCCTGCTTGGATGCGTCGAGCGCCACGAACAACGGCGTGAGCGAGTGGAAGTAATCTTTCACCGCCTGGTCGAATTGGGCGGCGGTCACGCCGTAGGCCTTCTGGATGGCTTCTTCCACGGGTACGTGCTGGTTCTCGACCAGGTCAAAATAGGTTCCCGTCTCCGGGAGTTTCTTCTCGTGGAGCAGGTAATGCATCACCATCCATGATTGGGCGTAGAAGAGCGTGTGGTGCGTGCCTTCGGTAAAGGTGGAAGTGTCATGCCTCATGGTGAGCAGGTCGGGCAGCGCTAGCCAAACCTGGCCACTGAGAAGCTCGGTAAGGGACCTCGGAGGGTTGAGGACTTCGGCTCGGTTCTTCAGCAGGTCTTGGGTGAAGACGGAATGCAGTTCTGGGTCGCCTCCGATTTCGTAGTTCTTGTCGTCGAGGCGGATCGAGCTGAAGTATTCGGCCAGGCCCTCGTCGAACCATCCTGGAACCGGGGGATAGTTGTAGTTCAGCAGCAGGAGGGCGAAGTCGTGAGCGACGGCGCACCATGACTCCTGCTCAAACAGGTTCAGAACGATGAAGTTCCGGTCTTCGCCGGGAAGCAGGAAGCCGGGAACGTCGATAGGCTGGCCCTGGCGCAGCGGCGCGCTCTGGTAGTAGTTCTTGTCGTTCTTGAAGGCGACGATGGTCAGCGGCACGGGCTCGTTGAGGCGCTCCTTCATCAGCAGGAGGGCGAATACGGCCCGCATCTGCTCGAAGCGCAGCGCGACTTCCGTGCCCTTCTTCTCGCCGGCGTCGGTGATGACCGTGTAGTGGGTGGAGTGAATTTCGCGCCACGGCGATGGCTCCGCCGCGAGAGCGGAAGGGAATAGGAAAACGCCCAGAAGCATCGCAATCAGGAATGAAATCGGGATGGGACGAGTGCGGGCCATGCTCGTGCCGCCGAGGAGGAAACAACTGTTAAAATGCTAACACGAGGGCGGCTGCGGAAGCTCTATTGCTCTACGCTACCACTCGTCAACGCTACTCGATCCCTGGTGCTCACGCCCATTTTGACGGCAGCCATCGACATCCTCCTCCTGGGGCGCGATGTTCCATCTGTAGAGTGGACCTCGCGCTCTGCACCCGCCCGCGGCGAAAGTAGGCAGTGTCATAGTCTGGTTGCGACAGGAAGGTGGGTATAGTCAGTTGTAACCAGCAAAGCGCCTGAATTGAGCGCCTGAATTGAGGAAGGCCATGAGATTCATTGTGCTAGCTATGCTTTTTGCAGCATCCGCATCGGCCCAGGCCCCGCCTGTCGCCTCTCCCTCAGCCTGCGGCCACGAGAATGTCAGCTTCAAGGTGAAGCTTGACGAATCCCAACACACGCTGGCGCAGCCGGACCCAGGCAAGGCGCGGGTTTACTTCGTTCACGATGCCGGTACATCCATCACCTTAGGATATCCGACGGTGAAACTCGCGATCGATGGAGCATGGGTAGGCGCAAACCACGGCAATTCCTATTTTTCCGTCTCCGTCGAGCCGGGAGAGCATCACGTGTGCGTTACTTTGCAGTCATCTCTGGTTGCGCAGCGCGTGGAAGTCGCGCATTTCACAGCGGAGGCGGAAAAGGTTTATTACTACCGCACACAACTCGTTACGTCGCGAAGTGTGGAGTTGTTAGAGCTTGAACCGATCGACAGCGATCAAGGCAAGTACTTGATTGCCACCTTTCCGCTAAGCGTGTCGCAGCCCAAGAAGTGAGGTGGAATGCGGTTCCTCGACTGCAGACCACCCTCATGGCCGTTTTCGGTGGGGTGGTTGATGTCCACCGCTACCTGCCAAGGACAGATCGCGTGGTGCATCAGCGACCGGACCCGCCATCAGTTGGGAGCAAGTGGATACCTTCCGCCCGATGAGCTTGGAGTCCGGCAGAATTATGCGCGCGCCCGGGTTAGGCGTTTCCCTGACGGGAGATATCCGTGGCAATGTCACCAGGACTGTCGCAACAAATCTCCCAGGAGCTAATCGACTTGAGGTAGTACTGGATGACGGCCGGACTCGGCACGGACGCCTAGTCCCCGCTGACCTGGTTCTGCGTAGGCACGAGAACCAGCTGCGGGCGGACTTCTGCTGGCCGCGGCTGCGACGGGCGGCCACAGGCATGCAGGATGCCAATGACCGCGAGGTAAGCCGACAGTACGCCGATCCCGACGGAAGCGGCTACAGTGAGGCAGAGGATCAGCGGCATGAAGAGCGAACTCAAAATCGACCACCCTTTATCTTGGCTGCAGTAGGAGCGCAGTAAGCAGTAATTAGATGCAAAAAGCTCCATTTCGTAAACGCGGCTTCTTCAATCTACCTGCGTTAACGCCCGCCGGTAGTGACGACCGAGATGCGCCGTAGTAACATACGGAGTAGAGCTGTGCACTCCTACTCTCGGACATGTCTGTGGACCTGTCGATATTACGGAAGGGCAGTCCAACCCAGAGTTTCAGACCAGAGCCCAATGGCCATCACCAAGATTTCGGTGCGCGGGGCGCGCCAGCATAATCTCAAGAACATCGACGTTGAGATTCCTCGCAACACCCTCACCGTGGTGACCGGGCTAAGCGGGTCGGGCAAGTCCTCGCTTGCCTTTGACACGATCTATGCCGAGGGACAGCGCCGCTATGTAGAGACACTTTCGACCTATGCGCGGCAGTTCCTGGACCAGATGGAACGCCCGGATGTAGATGCAATCGATGGACTTAGCCCTTCCATCTCGATCGAGCAGAAGACCACCAGCCGCAGCCCGCGCTCGACCGTCGGCACCATCACCGAGATCTATGATTATCTTCGCCTCCTGTTTGCTTCCATCGGGGTGCCGCATTGCCCCAAGTGCGGACGTCCGATCAGCCGCCAGTCGGCGGAGCAGATCGTGCAGTGGGTAATGGCTCTCACTCCCGAAGACCGCGTTATGCTGCTGGCGCCGATCGTGCGCGGTCGCAAAGGCGAATTCAAGAAAGAGATGGAGTTAATGCTCAAGCACGGCTACGGGCGTGCCCGCGTTGACGGCGAACTGGTCAATTTGGAGGACGATCTCAACCTCGATAAACGCAAGAACCACACCATCGAAGTTGTGGTGGACCGGCTCCTGGTAAAGCCGGGGATTGAGCACCGGCTGGAAAAGTCGGTTCGCGACGCGATGAAGCTGGCGGGAGGCCTGGTACAGGTGGCTGTGGTCGGCGGCGACGAACAGCTTTATTCCGAGAAGCTGGCTTGTCCGGATTGCGGCATCAGCGTGCCGCAACTGGAGCCGCGCTCGTTTTCCTTCAACAGCCTGTACGGAGCTTGCCCGGAGTGCCACGGCCTCGGCAGCCGTTACGATTTCGATCCCGCGAAAGTGATCACTGATTGGTCGAAGCCGCTGCTCGATGGCGGACTGGGCCCCGGCTCGGCGTCGCAAGGTCTGATCCACGCGCTGCAGGTGACGGCGGCCGCGCACGGCATCGATCTGAATCGACCCTTTGAGAAATTTCCTGAGCAAATTCAGGACCTGCTGTTGAACGGCGAGTCCGGCCGCGGCAAGACGGGCTTCCGCGGAATTTTCGGATATTTAAAACAGAATCTCGAAGAGTCCACGTCGGAAGGCTACCGTGACTGGCTGATGGATCACATGTCGGCTACGCAATGTCCGGCGTGCCGCGGCAAGCGGCTGCGGCCGGAGAGCCTGGCGGTGAAGGTCAATCGCATGTCGATTGCCGAATTTACGGCACTGCCGATTTCGCGTGCGCTCGAAGTCGCCCAAGGTATCAAGCTTACAGGCCGCGAGGAAAAGATTGCAGGCCGCGTTATGCATGAAGTGGTGGAGCGTCTCGAGTTCTTGAACGCGGTGGGATTGAACTACATTGCGCTCGACCGCTCAGCGGCCACACTCTCGGGCGGAGAAGGCCAGCGCATCCGCCTAGCGACGCAAATTGGCTCCAGGCTGCGGGGTGTGCTCTACGTGCTGGACGAGCCTTCCATCGGCCTGCATCATCGCGACAACGGCCGCTTGCTGAACGCACTCGAAAACCTGCGCGACCTGGGCAATACCGTGCTGGTGGTGGAACACGATGAAGAGACGATTCGCCGCGCCGATTATGTAATCGATCTCGGCCCCGGCGCGGGACGTCATGGTGGAGGCCTGGTGGCGCACGGAACGCCCGAAGAAATCATGCTCGAGCCCGATTCTCTGACCGGAGCTTACATCTCCGGCCGGGTGCAGATCGAGATGCGTCCCGAGCGCCGGCAGAAGAATGGCGCGGTGCTGACCATTCTCGGCGCGAAGGAAAACAACCTCAAGAATCTCGACATAACTTTTCCGCTTGGCGTGATGACGGTGGTGACCGGGGTCTCCGGCTCGGGCAAGTCCACGCTGGTCAACGACATTCTGTACCGCGCGCTGGCGCGCCAGCTTTACCGTTCGCGCGAGAAGTCTGGTGAGCATAAGGCGATTGTGGGCGCGGAGAATATTGACAAAGTCATTCGCATCGATCAATCGCCGATTGGGCGCACGCCGCGCTCAAATCCCGCTACCTACACCGGCGTGTTCACACAGATTCGCGACCTCTATGCCATGCTGCCAGAATCGCGCGAGCGCGGCTACAAGCCCGGACGTTTTTCCTTCAACGTTTCCGGCGGCCGCTGCGAGGCGTGCCAGGGCGAAGGCCAGCGCCGCATCGAAATGAATTTCTTGCCGGATGTATACGTGCTCTGCGAGGTCTGCGGCGGTCGCCGCTATAATCACGAAACGCTGGCCGTGCACTACAACGGGAACTCCATCGCCGACCTGCTTGAGATGCCGGTCTCGGACGCGCTGCCGATTCTCGAAAATATTCCGCAGGTCAAGCAAAAGCTGCAAACGCTGGTCGATGTAGGCCTCGGCTACATTCATCTCGGTCAATCTGCGGTAACGCTCTCAGGCGGCGAGGCGCAGCGCATCAAGTTGGCCCGTGAATTGAGCAAGCGCCAGACGGGCAAGACTCTCTATCTTCTCGACGAGCCCACCACCGGCCTGCACTTCGACGACGTGAAAAAGCTGCTCGAGGTCCTGCACCGGTTGACGGACCTGGGCAATTCGATCGTCATCATCGAACACAATCTGGACGTGATCCGCAACGCCGACTGGATCATCGACCTCGGCCCCGAAGGCGGCGAAGAAGGCGGCCGCATCGTGGCCCAAGGCACGCCCGAGCAGGTGGCAAGAGTGAAGAGGTCCTATACAGGCCAAGCCCTGGCGGTATACTTCACCGGGAACGGGAAGCGGAGCGCCTAGCAGTCGCTAGATTTCGCCAAACATCGTAGTCTGGTATGAATCGGTTCTTGGTCAGGGAAGGGGTCTTTTTGTCAGCACCGGAAAATCCGCAGTTTGATCCGCAGCCACTGAACAGTGAGCCGCAAACGTCCACCCCGTTTGTTGTCCTGCCGATTCCAGCGCCCCTGCCTCAACGAGTGCCAGCCGCACCCAAAGCGCATGAGAACCCCGTGTGGAGCGGGTGGGACGTGCTTTGGATGCTCATTCTGACGGCGGTCACCTTCGTACTTGCGCAGTTGTTCGTCGTCCCGGTGCTATTCCGGCTCGCCTATCCCGAGGCCACCCCGATGGAATTGTTGCAGAAGCCGGCCCTGATGCTGCTTTCCCAGTTGCTGCTTTACGCTGTGATGGCGCTTTTCATGGTCCTGCTGGTCGAGGGGAAATATCACACCCGTTTCTGGCCGGCCATTCGCTGGAATTGGCCTGGGGTCCGAGGAGTGAGTTTTGTGGGCGTGGGAGTTCTCATGCTCGGCTTCGACATTCTGGGACGATTCCTGCCCATGCCGAAGAACACGCCATTCGATCAGTTCTTTGACCGGCCCTTCGATGCCTATCTCACCGCAGCCTTCGCCGTCACTCTCGGCCCTCTGATGGAAGAGCTCTTCTTTCGCGGATTCCTTTATCCCGTGGTGGCGCGTCGGCTGGGGGCGGTTTGGGGAATTCTTCTCACCGCTTTGCCCTTTGGTCTGATGCATTTTTTCCAATACGGAAATTCCTGGGGAGCCGTGCTGATCGTCTTCTTGGTCGGCGTCGTGCTCACCGCGGTGCGGGCGAGGACCAAGTCCGTGGCCGCAAGCTTCCTGGCGCACGTGGGCTACAACGGGACGCTAATGGCGCTGGCCGCCTGGTCTAGCGATGGATTCAAGCACATGGAAAAAGCAGGGATGTCATTGTTTTGAATATGGGCTTGAGTTTGACTGTGGCGAGGCCACTGCCGGTTCGTGAAATGCCCGGTATCTGAGAAGCTGCGGGCTCGTCTCCAGGCCGAACATCGCTCGTTTTTCCGGGTGAGTTGTGAACTTGGAACTTGGAACCACGGTTTGCTCGTGGTCAGATTTCCCGGGCGAGAGTTGCCCGCGCCACAGTTTACTTCACCGTAATCGTCAGCAACTGCGCTCCTGACACCACGTAATCCAGGGGAGCCGTTGCCGTTTCATCCACGCTGGATTCGCCGGAAACCACCATCTCCTGGTTGCCGCGCATACCATCCATCACATTCATAATCGAAAGCGGCAGGGTGGGCATCACTTTATCGGCGACGCGGGCTTCAGGGTCGGCCTCGAGCAGCGAGACGTAGGCGCGATTGTTGGAATGCTCTTTGTTGAGCAGCGCGATGGTGGAGGCGAGATCGAGTTTGCGGCCGAAGGCGGGATTGATGTGTCCGATACGGTCGAGGGTTTCGCCGTCGCTCACCAGAATGCGCAAGGTTCCCTTACTCGCCGAAGTGGGAATCTTTACCGGAATCTGCCGCACGATGCGCTCGCCGCGGTAAGGAGCGAGCACGGTTTCGACGATAATGGCTTCGCCGGGGCGAGCTTCCGTAACGTCGGTGCGGGCGCTCTCCAGGCGCGCCCAGCGACGCTCGCGGACCAGATCAAAATCCAACTTCACTCCCTCGATGGCCGGAGCGTTGTAGGGATTGTCGTAAATGCGTCCAAAGCGCTCGCCGAGTGAAAGCGCGGCTTGCATCGCCGCTGGCTGCGCACCCTCCGCCGGAGCGAACATGTTGCGCATCGTGACCTCGGGAAATCCCTTCACCCCGATGCTTCCCGCGAGCCGGTAGGTAACCTCTTCGGCGAACTCGTTGACGCCGTGCAGCGCGTTGTACACCGTCACCATGAGCGCCAGCGGCGTCAGCTTCGGATTATTCAATACCTCGTAATGGAACTCCTTCGACCCCGCGTCGCTGTGGAGGGTAAGCGTAACCGGAATCATTGCCGGCTGCCGGTCGAAGACGCCGAGAATGCCGGTGTGGCGATCCTGGACGAAGGTCCCCACGGACTCGGTGGTGTTGACGATCTTGAAAGCGTTGAGCGGCGAGGGCAGCGTAGCTAATACCTCGGCCTTATTCATGGGCAGGTCCACGGAGCCGAACTGCAGCAGCGGATGTCCGCAAGCCAGCAGCCGCTGCGCATCCACGTAGGTCACGGTGCAGGTGGCCTCGATATCCATGTCGCCACGGACCAGGATGGCGCTGATCGCGGAGCCGGCTTCGAGCGGTTCCGGCTGTTTGTCGTTGCTCACCGAACCCGCACCCATAACGGGGACGATGCCGTCGGCCGCGAACTGCCCGGAGAAAAGATGAATGGCTTGTTCGGAGAATCCGTTGAAGACCAGCGGAGTCTCGATGGGCTTGAGGTAATTAGCAAAATCCTGACTTGAAGCCGGCAGCGTGGACGCTTCACCGGGCGCCGCAGTCTTGCCTGCGGCGGCCGACACCGAGGGCTTGACGGCGGAGGTCTCTTCCGCAGGAGAGCGGTCGAGCGCGCTGATTTCCAGCATGTCCGCAATGGGCGTAACCCCCCCGATCGGCTCTTTCGAGAATTCCCCAATGCGAAACGCCAGCGCTCCGGCCAGTTTTCCATCAAAATAAACCGGGCTGCCGCTCATCCCTGCCACTACCCCGGTGTACTCGACCTTCTCCCCGTGCAGCCGCACCAGAATAATGTCGCCCTTCGGTCCATTCACGTTGTGCATCACACCCAGCGCTTCCACTTCCATGGCTTCGGGCTTCACGCCCTGAAATACCGTGTAGGCGACCCCGCGCATGCCAGCGTGAATCTGGCTAACGGCAATGGTTTGAGGGTTTTGCGCGGAAGCGGCCTTGGGCGCAGACGTAAAAGCCAGGCAAGTGAGAATGACGAAGAATGCGAGAACCAGTTTTTTCATGAACAACGCCCGAAAGGACTCCACAAGTCCTATATCTACTTGATTAGACTCCGCCAGATTGTAAGTCGTTGCCAGGGGAGGGGAATACTGGGAGCCGGGCAAAACATCCCAATCGCGAATCCCAGCGTCTATACTAGCACAGAGGATTTTTGCTCGATAGAGTCTTAACTCCACTTCCCAGCAGGGGTTTCTATGTTCGCCAAATGGAGGGTCATGAACCGGTTGCTATGTTCCAGGAATTACACCAGGTGGATGCTGGCGTCGGCGGTTTCGCTGTTGATCTCTGGTGTCACTCCAGTCCTAGCCCAGGACCAATCGCAAGCCCCGCCGCAAGACAACACGCAAAACAGCACGCAAAACGACGGCAAGCCCAAGCAGGACGTTCCGGCCGATGCGGGTGGGCCTACCGGCAACGTCGGTCCCTACTCCATCCCTAAGAAGAATCCCGAAGAAGCTCCTCCGCCGCCTCCGCCAGCCCCTCCGCCGAACAAGGTCGAGGGCATGCCCGACTATTCCATCAAGGTGAACGTACCCCTGGTGAACGTGGACGTGCTGGTCACTACCAAGACCGGCCAGTTTATCCCGGGCCTGAAAAGGGAGAATTTCCGGCTGTTTGAAGACGGATCCCAGCAGCAGATCACCAACTTCAATGTGTCGAAAGCGCCCATCACGGCGGTGCTGTTGGTGGAATTCGCGTCCACCAACTACAGGTTCATGATCGATGCGCTGCAGGCCTCTTATGCCTTTGCCCACACGCTCACGAAAGAAGACTGGATCGCGGTCAGCTATTACGACATGCAGCCGCACATTCTGGTGGATTTCACCCAGGACAAGCAAGCCGTCTATGGAGCGCTGAACCAGTTGCGGATTCCCGGATTTGCCGAGACCAATCTGTTCGACGCCTTGTACGACACCCTCGATCGCATGGACCGGGTGGAAGGCAAGAAGTACATTATTCTGGTCACCACCGGGGTCGATACCTTCAGCAAACTGACGTTGGACAAGATCACCAAGAAGATCAAGGACACGAAAGATGTGACCATCTTCCCGATCAGCGTGGGACAGATCGCCCGGATCATGAACCCCGCGCCGCGCCGTGGCATGGGCATCCCTGTGGACGAAATGACCTACTTGCAGGCCGACAACGAAATGAGAACTTTCGCTGCGATGACCGGGGGACGGGCCTACTTCCCGCGTTTTCAGGCGGAGTATGGAGAAGACTTCACGGATATTGGCAACGACATCCGCAACCAGTATTCGCTGTCGTATCATCCCAGCAACACCAAGCTGGACGGCACCTACCGCAAGTTAAAGGTGGAGGTGCTAGCGCCCGATGGCGGTCCATTGAAGGTGAAAGACCAGAAGGGCAAAGAGCAGAAGATTGACGTCGTTGCCCGCGACGGGTACACCGCCAAGCACACGGTGGACTGACCGCAGAATTGGACGCAAGGCTTGACTGCGCAATCAGCCTGAGCTCAGTCTGTTTCCGAGAACTGAGAACTGCCCTCAGTGCCCGTGGAACAAAGCGTCCAGCAGAAATACAACTCCTGCCCCAACGAAGACCAGCAGAGCCATCCTGGCTCCCGGTTCTTTGTTTACCTCCGGGACCAAATCCGAAGCCGCCACGTAGATCGTGACCCCTGCGGCCAGCGGCAACCCTGCGTCTACGTGTTGGCGGAAGATCGCCATGGTCAGCACCCCGGCCAGCGTGGCCCCGCCTAAGATTACTGAGGCGCCCCACGCCGTGCCCCGGCTGCGTCCGCTGGCCAGCATCACCGAACTCACCGTGAAGCCTTCGGGAATCTTGTGGAGGAAGATGGCGAAGAAAATGATCCAACCCAGAGCCTTCGAAACCAGAAACCCAGAGGCAATGGCGATGCCGTCAAAAAACGTATGGATGATCAGGCCGAGCAACACCGAGTATCCCTTGTGCGAGTGCATAAATTCATCTCTGTGGGTCTCCTCGCCAAAGTGGAAGTGGGGCGTCACCGTGTGCTCGAAAAAATGGATGATGAGGTAGCCGAGCAGGATCAGGAAAGCGGCGCTCCTGCCCCGCAGTTCCAGGCTTTCCGGGACCATCTCGACCAGAGCCGTGGCCAGCATGAATCCCGCGCCCAGGGCGACGAAGTAGCGGAGATAGCGCCGCTCCCAACTCCGCTGCACAATAATCGCCCCGCCAAAGACGTTAGCGGCCGCAGCAGTAAGGCCGAGCAGAAGGCTGATGAAAATCGCGCTCATGGGCAGTTGGCGAGGATGATATCAGAGAGAATTCACCAGAGAGGCACAGGGACATGAGAGAGCGGGCAATTCTTGATTTTCTCTGGGTCTCTGGGGTGAACCTATCCCGAGTGTCTTATATGCATCACATCGCCGTCCTCGACGATGTAATCTTTACCTTCGAGCCTAAGGGTTCCTTTGGCGCGGGCGTTCGCCTCGGAGCCAGCTTCGAGCAATTGATCCCAACGGATGGTTTCAGCCCGGATGAAATGTTTTTCCAGATCGGAGTGAATCGCCCCAGCCGCTTCTTGGGCGCGCGAATGGGCGGGAACCTGCCAGGCGCGGCACTCATCCTCGCCGGCCGTGAAGAATGAAATCAGGCCCATGAGTTTGTAAGTGGTTCGAATCAGCCGCACCAGCCCGCTCTCTTTAAGGCCATAGCTCGACAAGAATTCGGCCGCGTCCGCATCGCTCATCTCGGCAAGTTCGGCTTCGACCTTGCCGCAGATCGCCGTAGCCGCGGCATTCGGCCGCGCCGCAATTTCCGTGAGCTTGTACTTCCCCACCGCTTCTTCCAGTTCTGTGCCCAGTTCGCTCGACTCGCCAATGTTCAGCACGTAGAAAATTGGCTTCTCGCTCAGGAACATGAAACCCTTGATGCGCTTCTTGTCCTCGGGAGTCATTTCCATTTCGCGCAAGGGCTTATCGGATTCCACCTGTAGTTTCGCGCGCTTGATCAGCTCGAATTCCTTTTCGAGTTCCGGCGTTTTCATTTTCTTGAGGTCTTTTTCGAGGCGCTCCAGCCGTTTTTCGATTTGTCCAAGATCGCTGACCAACAGATCGAATTCCACATTCTTGATATCGCGCAGCGGATCGATTTCGCCGACCAGCGGAATCGCCGGATCGTCAAATACGCGCACTACATGGGCGAGCGCATCCACGTTGCGCAGATGCGCGGCGTAGGCGCTGTCCTTCAGCGCTTCCTGGCCGATGGCGCCAACGTCGACGTACTCAACCGAGGTGTGGGTGAGTTTCTTCGGGTTGTACAGCGCGGCCAGGCGGTCCAGCCGATCGTCCGGAACTTTGGCCACTCCGATGTGCGCCTCGCGCGGATTGGCCCGCGCCTGATCCGAAAGATGGGCCTTGGTCAGAATCCGAAACAGCGATGTTTTGCCCACCTGAGGCAGGCCAATAATGCCGGTTTTCATAGGAAAGTTCTAGCTCTCGCTCCTGGCTTCCAGCGAACGCGCCGCCGAAGCGAACTCAGAGTGGATGCGCACTGTGCGCTTGAGCGTCCACGGCACAACATTTCAGGATAAACGATCAGGGACACAAACGCCCAACCGGAATGCGGGAAAGGTTTAGCGAAAGGAACCAGAAGCCAGAGGTTAAAAGCTGCGGGCCGTCAGATACACCGCCCCCAATCCCAGCAGCAGCACTGCTCCTTCCACCCGCGTCGACCAGCGATGCAGCGCATCGAACTGGATACGCTCAGGATTGTCGATCGGCGCCGAGCTCACCTCGCCGAGCGACGCACGCAAGACGTCCATGCGCGGAATGATGCCGAACTGTGAGATCAATGTGAGCGCCAGCATGGCACAGAGCAACACGTGACGCGCCGCGAAGACATGCGCCGTGCCATCGCTAAGGCGGCTGTCAAGCAGGGAACTTCCGAGAAAGACGATTCCGGAGACCAATCCAATCCAGTGCAACTTACCCAAAGCGCGTCCCACCACGTTGCCCGCCAGATGGGTCGTGGGCAGAACAGAGAACGCCGTGGGCGCAAGCACGAAAGCAAAAAAGATCAGCCCGCCGATCCAGCAGACCAGCGACAGCAGCATGAGGAAACGAAGCAAAGACATAGCGGGAGAATTATAGTCTGCCAGCTCCATGAAACACGGAAGCCGTATTCAAGCGGGAGGGCGAGAACGGTAAAGCTGGCGACTGCCCTACTTCCCCTGCCGCAGATTGTCCAAAACGCCGCGCATGAGCGATCCGCCGTAAGCGCCCGCAATCCCCGGCAGCGAAGCCAGAAATGATCCATACACCTGCGCCCGCGTGGGCTTCACGGTCAGGATCAGGTAGGCCGCAAGTTCGCTCAGCGGGACGAACATTCCCATCACCACCACCCACCGCCACGGCCAGTGCGGCCGCACCAGCCCCAGCAGCATGCAAGCCACGAGCACCAGCAGCGCCGTAAAAAGCAGGTCATTGATGGCGACGTCCACCCAGCCCGTGCCCATGCCTGCAACAGCGGCAAGAAGATAGAAGGGGAGATCCCTTGAGCCCCGCGGCGAATCCAATCCAGGTGTCATGATTGGCGGCTTTCACTCGGCACTCGGTACTCGAAATCCTCAATACTTATAAAATCCCCGCCCGCTCTTCCTCCCCAACCACCCCGCATCCACCATCTTAATCAGCAGCGGACAGGGCCGATACTTGGGATCGCCCAACCCCTCCTGCATCACGCGCATGATGTCGAGGCAAACGTCGAGCCCGATGAAATCCGCCAGGGTCAACGGTCCCATGGGATGCGCCATGCCCAGCTTGAATACCTCATCCACCGCCTCAGGCGTGGCCACGCCTTCCATTACGGCATACATGGCTTCATTCAGCAAAGGCATCAGCACGCGGTTCGAGACAAATCCCGGCGCGTCGTTGACCTCAACCGGCGTCTTGTCAAGCATCACCGCCAGGTCGCGCACCACGGCGAAAGTTTCCGCTGAGGTAGCCAGCCCGCGAATTACCTCCACCAGCTTCATCACCGGTACCGGATTAAAAAAATGCATCCCAATCACTCGGTCCGGCCGCTCGGTGAGCGCGGCAAGCTTGGTAATCGAGATCGAGGAAGTATTTGAGGCAAGGATGACCTCAGGCCGGGCCAGCCGGTCAAGATCGCGAAAAATCTCCGCCTTGATCTCGAACTTCTCCGTAGCCGCTTCCACGATGAAGTCGCAGTCGGCAAGTTTGGCGCGCTCCGTCACCGGATCGATTCGCCGCAGGGCCGATGCTTTCTCATCGGCAGAAATCTTGTTCCTCGCTACTTCGCGGTCGAGGTTCTTGATGATGGCCTCGAGCCCGCGATTCAGAAAGCGCTGCTCCACATCGCACAAAACCACGGCGCATCCGCTGCGGGCAAACACGTGCGCAATGCCGTTGCCCATCGTGCCTGCCCCGATAACTCCCACTTTTTTAATCTGCATAGGATGACCTCGGGACTCTTCTATGAAAACGGTCGAGTCTATCACCCGAGCGGGTGTCCCATCCTCAACGTCCGACTCTTTGCGACGTTAGGGTGGGGGTTTCGACCCTATGGCGCCGATCCCGAGGACTCCGGTCGGCCGTGCTCCTTGGTGTGCGGATGGCGATAGAGTGCCGACTCAGCGGTGCCTTGGAGCCAATTACCCGACTTGCGACTGTCATCGCTGTCATCCAGGTTGTACATTACGACACCACAAATCAGAGTTTTATTAGAATTTGGGTGCCTGTCCTTAACGGACAAAACAAAAAACCACTCCTGCCAATCCGGACACGAGCTTTGTAAGAGCCCGAGGCGCTTGCCCATGACGTGTCAGCTCGTCCCCATTCTACCCGTCGGCCCTCTACCCAAGGTGTAAAATAACTGGGCACATCCTACTGTCAAAGCTCCAAAAGGTTGAAAGGATTACTCCCATGGCCATCGCCGAAGCCCCCGTCCAGCCACGCATCACCGCCCATCAAGGCCCATTCATCAACGAGCCCTTTTACGACTTTCGCCACGAAGACAACGCCCGCAAGATGCGCGCCGCCATCGAAAGAGTTCGCGGCCAACTCGGCCGTGAGTATGACCTGATCATCGGCGGCCAGCGCGTCAAGACCGCGGACAAGATCAAGTCGCTGAATCCGTCGAAGCCGTCGCAACTAGTCGGAATCCATCAGAAAGCGGGCAAAGAGCACGTGGAACCGGCGATGAACGCTGCGCTGAAAGCCTTCGGCCCCTGGAGCCGCACTCCCATCGAGCAGCGCGCCAGTCTGCTGTTCCGCGTAGCCGAGCTGCTGCGCCAGCGCAAAATGGATTACATGGCCTGGCTCGTCTTCGAAGTCAGCAAGAACTGGGCCGAAGCCGACGCCGACATCTCCGAGACCATCGACTTCTGCGAGTTTTATGCCCGCGAGGCCCTGCGCCTGGGCAAAGCCGAGACCCCGGTGCAGTTGCCCGGCGAGCGCGATTCGCTCACCTACATCCCGCTCGGCGTGGGCGCAGTCATCCCTCCCTGGAACTTCCCCTGCGCCATTATGGCCGGCATGACTCTGGCCTCCATCGTCGGCGGCAACACGGTAATCCTGAAGCCTTCGAGCGATTCCCCGACTATCGCCGCCAAGTTCATTGAACTGCTCGAAGAGGCCGGCATGCCCGAAGGCGTAGTGAACTTCTGTCCCGGCGCCGGTGCCAGCTTTGGCGACGCCGTCGTCGCACATCCGAAGACCCGTTACGTAGCTTTCACGGGCTCCCGCGAGGTCGGACTGCACATCAACAAGACCGCCGCCACGCAAGCTCCCGGCCAGATCTGGATCAAGCGCACGATCTTAGAAATGGGCGGCAAAGACGCCATCATCGTTGACGCCGACGCCGACATCGATTCCGCCGTCGAAGGCGTCGCGCAGGCCGCATTCGGCTTCCAGGGTCAGAAGTGCTCGGCTTGCTCCCGCGCCATCGTCGATGAACGCGTGTACGACAAGTTCCTCGAACAACTCAAAGCCCGCGTCGAAAAAATTACCGTTGGCGATCCCGCCGAAAACAGCAACATGGGCGCTGTGATCAATGAAGGTTCGATGAAGACGATCCTCGAATACATCGAGCAAGGCAAGAAAGATGGACGCCTCCTCACCGGCGGCGAGCGGGCCACCGAAGCTGGCGAAGGCTATTTCATCCGCCCCACCGTGATTGCCGATATTCCCGCCAAATCGAAACTGGAGCAGGAAGAAATCTTCGGCCCGGTCCTGGCGGTGATCAAGGCTCGCGGCTTCGACCACGCCCTCGAAATCGCCAACGACACCGAGTTCGGCCTCACCGGCGCCATCTACACCAAATCGCGCGACAAGATCGACCGCGCCAAGCGCGACTTCCACGTCGGAAACCTATACATCAACCGCAAGTGTACGGGTGCGATGGTGGGCGCGCATCCCTTCGGCGGCTTCAACATGTCCGGCACCGACTCCAAATCCGGGGGCCCGGATTACCTGTATCTTTTCACCCAGGCGAAGTCGGTGGCGGAGAAACTCGGCTGATGGTGCGCGGCAGCTGATTTCAGACAAAATGAAAGGCCACCCTAACCCCGGGTGGCCTTTTGAATCTGATCGGTCAAGAGATCCCTACGGCATCACGCCCGCTGGAGCCTGTGGAGCCGGCCCTGCCGTAGTCGCCGCGGCCGCCTCATTCAAGATCCGGTGGTGGATGGTGAACAATGCCAGCTCCAGCCGGTCGGATACTCCAATCTTGTCATACACGTTTCTCAGATAATTCTTGATGACCTGTTCCGTCGTCCCCAGCTGCGAGGCAATTTCTTTATTCTTGTAGCCTTGCACGATCAGCGCCACGATGCGCAGCTCTTTCGCCGTCAGACGGTCCCGCACTCGCAGTCCGACCATATCGTTTTCGGTGAGTTCGCTCGGCACCGCCACGTCCTGCACCCAGGTTTCCCCGCGCGCCACCTTGCGCACGCAGTCCACCAGGGCCGCGCTGGTTACATTGCGGTAGACCACGCCATGTGCCCCGTTGGCCATATGCCGCTGCGCGCTTTCGCCCGTATCGGCCAGCACCACCACGCGGGTCTTGGAGCGGTTGGCTGACTGTACGATGGTGGCGAAATCGTTGTGAAAGCCCGCCGCCACGATCAGCACCGCGGCGCGGAATTTGTCCAGAGCCATGAACATCTGCTCTTGCGTCTGCGCCTGTGCCACGATGCGCATCTCGTCTTCCACCGCCAGCACTTTAGCGATGCCGGCGCGGAAGATTGCCTGGTTATCGGCCAGTATCAGTTTGAGCATGTTGTCCGCACTCCAAAAGGTCCATTGTCATCCCGAACAAGCGTTCTTTGCGCAGTGCAGAGCCTGTCTCCGCGCTTGCCGAGGGACTACTTCCTCACAAACTCGTATGAGTCGATTACGCAAGCCACACCCTTGCCGTCCGGGCTGGTCCCACTGGGGTCAGTGCGCACTACGCGCCCTTTGCACTGGATGGTGACGCTCTCCCTCCCCCCGGTAACATCGGGCGGAAGCGTGATCTCAAACTCCACCCCCGACCCAACCTCCAGCGACGCATCGGCGCGAATGTAAACTCCCGCCGCGCTCAGGTTCCCGGTAAGCCCCTTGGTCGCACCGCTGGCATTCTCTTCGTGAATCTGGATCGGCAATTCTAGCGGAAATCTTTTTCCGGTCCGTGCTTCGGACACTGTGCCTCCTAGTTCGTGCTTGTTCCCAATCACTGTTGATCGTTGACTCTCGCCCTGACGCTCAGCAAACGGAGCCAATACCATCAGAATACGCCCCCGGCAGGCGGATCACCCGCTTTTTGTTGCTCCAGGGCAGGTTATATCATGGATGCAACCGGGATAAAAGCCTGATGCCGAATTAGTTAAGGGTAGAACCTAGATTCCCCCCTGAGCAGACGGAATCAGAGCTCCAGCGAAACTCGATCCTCCTGACTGGAACGGAGCGAAAGCGAGATGTCAGATTTACCGGAATCAGATGCCAGACGATCGCCTGAGTTTCGGGATGGAGATTACAGGAATGTTAAATTTTTGCAGGGCGGGGCATTTCTCTCCCGACCTCCTACCGCCGTCTCTCTCGCCCCGCTGAAGACCGCAACCGAACCCCGCATGGTACCGTTGATGTATGCTTTTTTCCTCTCAGGAGAGCGAACCCATGCCCCCTTCATTCTTCTCCCGTGCGCACGCCGAGCCTTGGCCGCAGCGTCTCATCTGCCAGATGGTCGCCCTGGTTCTGGTCTCGACCACGGTCCTGCTCGCCCAGCAGCCGCCGGCGCCGAAACCCACCGACCCGACCCCCGCCAGCAAAATCGCCGGAGACAAGGTTGCGCAAGAAAAGCCGCAGCCGAAGCCCGACGAATCCGCAGCCGCAGGCGCAGCTCTCATGCAGATCAACAATGCCCTCGAAGGTCTCGCCGCTAAGGTATCTCCCGCGGTCGTTCAGATTCTCGTCACCGGCTACGGCCCCCTGCACGAAGAGAACCGCTCGGTGACCGCTCTCATCGTGCGCCAGCACGCCGTCGGCTCCGGAGTCATCGTCGATCCCAACGGCTACATCATGACCAATGCCCACGTCGTCGAAGGCGCGCAGCGCATCCGTGTAGCCCTGCCCTTGCCGAGCGACAACGGCCGCTCCATCGCGGCTGGGAAACGCCGCATCTTCGAAGCCCGCCTGCTCGGCACGCATAAAGAGACCGATCTCGCCCTGCTCAAGATCGAGGAAAAGGACTTGCCCACGCTCGCCCTGCTCACGCAACAGCGTCCCCGCGTAGGCCAGCTCGTTTTCGCAATCGGCAGTCCCGAGGGCTTGCAAAACTCCGTCACCATGGGAGTGGTTAGTGCCGTGGCTCGCCAGGCCGACCCCGACAAGCCGCTCACCTACATCCAGACCGATGCTCCCATCAACCCCGGCAACAGCGGCGGACCGCTCGTCGATATGAATGGATCGGTCCTCGGCCTCAACACATTCATTCTTTCCCAAGGTGGTGGCAGTGAAGGCCTGGGCTTCGCCATCCCCGCGCGGATCGTGGACTTCGTCTACCAGAGCTTGCGCAAGTATGGCCATGTGCATCGCGTCGAAATCGGCGCCGTAGCCCAGGAAATCACGCCCACGCTGGCCGACGGACTCCAACTCTCGCAGCACTGGGGAGTCATCATCGCCGACGTTAAGCCCGACGGCCCCGCCGCCGCCGCCGGCCTGCAGATTCAGGACATCGTTGTTACCGCCGACGACCGCCGCATTGAAACCCTTCCCCAGCTTTCTTCCGCCCTGTATCTTCACCGCCTCGACCAGGTTCTGCAGCTCGAAGTGCTGCGCGGCGACCAGAAAAAAACTCTTTTCATTCCCGCCCTCGAGCATCGCGATCACATGGATCAACTCTTCGATGCTGCTGACCCTGAACAGAATCTTGTCCCGCGCCTGGGCATCCTCGCCACCGAGTTAACCAGCGAGCTGCGCAGTCAGATAGGAACGATGCGCATTCCTTCCGGTGTAGTCGTGCTCGGCCGCGCCGCCGACCTAATTCTGCCCGATACCGGCCTGCAAACCGGCGACATCATACACGCCCTCAACACCACTTCCATCCCCGACATGGCAACGCTGCGCGCCGCCGTGTTACGCCTGAAGACCGGCGACCCCGTAGTAATGCAAGTCGAACGATCTGATGGCCTCACCTACCTGAGTTTTGAGATGGAATAGAACCACCCCGGACAAGCGGGAGCACCACAACTGGGGGTGCCCTACCGTTGCGTCCTTCGCGAGGGTGGGGATGTGGGAAGCGCGCAGCGAAGGCCCACAGCCGGAAGACATCGAACTGAACCACTGATCGAACTGAACCACTGAACGATCTCCGAACTTTACATCCTCCGCCCGCCGGGGTCTTCACGCAAAGCCAATTTGCCGTAAAATGTTTCCGGGCGCCCGTAGCTCAACTGGATAGAGCATCTGCCTTCGGAGCAGAGGGTTGGGAGTTCGAGTCTCTCCGGGCGCACCAGATTTCCCGCCGACTGAGCGCTAGAACGCGCCGCCGCCACCGCCCCCGAAGCCGCCGCCGGAAAAACCTCCGCCGCCGAAGCCGCCACCGCTTCCCCATCCCGATCCCGTGGAACTGGCCCGCGGCGCGGATACGAACACCTGGTGCATATCCGTCGCCATGCCATGCATAGACGACGAGAATAAGATGGGATTGAAGCCCATCCCGTAGCCGTAGCCGGGTCCCACGTACCAGGTTGGAGGATCTTTCACTATGCCGGCGAAGGCTTGCGCCCAGTGATGCTCGACCCCAAGGGCCATGGCATAGGGAAGAAATTTCTCGAAGATGTTGGTCGGCATTGTCTTCAGGCGATCGGCGTCTACGCGGTTCATGAATTCCTGAAATCCCAGGACCGCTATGTGAATGCGGGATCCTTTGAGGGTCTTCGCTGTCATAACACGAGCAAAGAGCCACCAGATCACGGCAGCGATCGCAAGGCAGGCGATGAGCAAGGGGACTGAACTGAGAAAGTCGACCCATCCCAGGAACTGGAGGATGGCGAACGGGATGAGGATCGAGACGGCTGCCCCGGCGCTGTAGCCGTTGGCGGACTCGGGATCGAGCGCGTAAATGCCCTTCTGCTTGAGGGCCGACATAATGTCGGTGCGCACCACGGGCACGGCGGTGTAGAAGCGGTTCTTCAGGCTGGAGAGGCGCGTTTCGGCGACGTCTCCCGCGAAGATGTTTTCGAGCATGACCCGTTCGTGCGGAGCGAGACCGCTCCAGTCCTGGCGCTTCTGGAGCAGGTGGAAGACGTAGTCCTTGTGATGGAATAGAAGGCCGCTCTCGTCGGTCTCTTCGATTTTGATGAAGCCGCGAACCGCCAGATCGACAATGGTCGACGTGATATCGCGCGGATGTATCCGGTCGTCGAGCAGAGTGCCGGCTTCCGCGGGGGAGATTCCCGGAGGTGGATCATACATGGGCGCGACGGACATGCCGGGGTTGGGATCGCGGCCTTTGTACAGCCACAGAACGAACATAACGGCTAGCGTGACCAGCGGCAGGAAAACCGCGGGGTTGCTTCCGATGAACCAGAATAGTTTGACGAGCCGTCCGGGCTCTTTGAGGATGCCTTTGGGGATGTAGACATCGACGGTGAGGCCGCCGCGCATGGGCAGAGGATTGGTGGTTTCGAACTCAACGTTTGAGCCTTCGACCTTCGAGGTTGCGTCACGCTCGGTCGATCCGTAGACGCCGGTGAAGGCTTGCGCACGCAGGGACTCACTGGCTGAGGCGGGAAAATGCACGCTGGCCGTGGCGTGATCGATGGGAACGGGCCAGTCGTTGCCGGTCACATTCCAATAAAATTCGTCGTAACTATCGAAGAAGCGCGTGCCGTTGCGTACGCGGTAGGCGATCTCTACGGTGCGAGTGGCATCGACGGCGTTGGGAATGTAGATCTTGAGGTCGCGGTAGGAGCCGGAGGTAGAAGAGTCATACTTGAGCTTGGCGCCGTTTTCGTCGGTGACGCTGGTGACGTCGAGGAAGAGCTGGTAGTTGGTGCCGTTTGCTCCCGGATATTCGATGGGGATGGTGCGGTGAATGCCGTGCCACTCGCCTACGAAGTTTAGCGTGATGGTTTCGTCGACCAGAGCGCTGCCGTCGGGGTTGACAGTAATGGTGTCCCGAAAATTGGAGATGCGCCAGGATTTCGCGGCGGCAGGAGCGGCCAGGGCAAAGACGGTTGCGAACAGAAGCAGGGGCGCCGCCAGTCGCCGAAACAGCTGGTCCCTCCACTCCGCATGGCGATTGGAGGAACGAACCGCCATGCTGCGGTCGGGATGACAGAGTTTTGGGTGGTCGGGATGACAGGGTTTTGGATTGCCTGATATCAATCCCCTGTTTATCGCTCCCTGCGTAGCGCCATTCATCGGGATCAGAACTTTACCGCTACCGGCTCGCGGTCGGCGTCGGTGGTTTCGAAGAACTGGCGGGCCTGGAATCCGAACATGCCGGCGAGAATATTCGTCGGGAACACTTGGATCTTTGTGTTCAGGTCGCGCACCACCGCGTTGTAGTAGCGGCGAGAGTTCTGGATGGAGTCTTCGGTCTGGCTCAGCGATGCCTGCAATTGGGTGAATTCTTCCGAGGCCTTCAACTCGGGATAGTTTTCGGCCACGGCGAACAGGCTCTTCAGCGCTCCAGTGAGCTGATTCTCGGCGATGGCCTTGCCCTCGGGAGTAGTGGCCTGCATGGCCTGGGAGCGGAACTTGGCAATGTTTTCGAACGTGCCTTTTTCATGGGTAGCGTAACCCTTGACGGTCTCCACCAGGTTGGGGATAAGGTCATGCCGCCGCTTGAGCTGCACATCAATGTCAGACCAGGCGGAGTCGCTGCGCACCCGCAACTGCACCAGGCTGTTGTACATACCGATGAGCACAACGGCGACGACAACGAGGATTACGAGAAAGACGATGCCGAACATGGGCGTCTCCTTGCGGAATGTCGAAGACTTGATCTCGGAATCTTATCTCAGAATCAATGGGACGGTAGCACAGAGGGAGCGAGGGCGCAAACGAACCTAAGCGGCCGGTCGTGGGCAGGCCCTTCGGGCCGACACTAGCAATCGGGAGGGACTCCGGCCGAGAGCCTTTGCAAGTATTGAGGGTCTTTGCGGGGTGATGGCAAAGATGGGTCTGAATTTGTTCTTGGGTGCGTGCCAGGATGGGAACTGAAACCGAATCAGGCTTGGAATTCGGAGGCTTCGGGGAAGCGGAGTTTGCATTTGGCGAGGGCGAGGGCCAGGAGTTCCTCGACCTTGTTCTCTTCGCAGTTGCGGGACATGGCGAGTTCGCTGACGAGGAGGTAGCGCGCGCGTTCGAGCATCTTCTTTTCGCGGAAGGAGAGAGGCTTGGCCTGGTGGAGGGCGATCAGGCTCTTGAGGACGCCAGCAACCTCGAATAGGGAGCCGGTGCGCATGCGGTCGGAGTTTTCCTTGAAGCGGTCCTTCCAGTCGGCGGTGCTGAGGTTTTCGGCGATGGAGAGGAAGTCGAGAATCTTCTGCACCTCGCCGTTCCGAATGACGCGGCGAATGCCGACGCTGCCCACGTTGTGGCAGGGCACCATGACCTTGAGACTGCTGGCCTTGATGTTGAGGAGATAGAACTTTTCCACCGTGGCTCCGACGGCACGGCTGCTGATTTGTTCGATGACGCCCACGCCGTGGTTGGGATACACGACCTTGTCGCCGATGTGGAAATTCAGATCGACACCATTCATAAAAAGGCACCTGGGCAGGCGAGGGTCAAGTGGGGAAGAACGTAGTCTTTACTGTTATGATGCTATTCCAAAATGGCACTAAAAGCAAGAATTGGTGCGGGATTCGCGGCTTTGAGCGAGGCGAGACGGGAGTGCCCTGGGTTGTAAGTCACTGTTTGTAGATGAGTTGCCGGTCGATGGATGTCTCGGGCAGGGTTGTCAATGCGGGCCCGTTCTGGCATACCTTCGGTCGAACAGCCGACACGCGACCCCACGCGCCTGTTCCCGATCTGACTGGTGGATCGCAGGCAGTGGATTGCAGGCCAACGTCCCCGGAGATTGAGGCCGCCAGTCTCTAGCCACCTACCCGCCTCTCCATCCACCCCTGCAGGATCAAGACGGCCGCCATCCGGTCCACCGCCTTCGCCCGTTTTTCGATGGACAGGTCGGTCTCTCTCAGCAGCCGGTTCGCTTCCGCCGAGGTCAGCCGTTCGTCCCACAGGTGCACCGGCAGCCGGAAGCGCTTGCGCAGATCCTCCGCGAACCCTTGCATCTTTTCCGATTGCGTCCCTTCGGCGCCACTCATGCGCAGCGGCAGACCTACTACGATCTCGCGCACGGCGTAGTCGCGAATCACCCGCTCCAGCGCCGCCAAATCCTGCCGCTTGTTCCGCCTCTGTAAAGTCTCCAATCCTTGCGCGGTAATCCCCAGAGGATCCGACACCGCGATCCCAATCCTTCTCGATCCCACGTCCAGCCCAAGAACTCGCCCGGATGGAGGGTCTGCCGTTCTCTCTTCAAGGCCCACGCCGTGATTATATGCGCCGTCCCCGCACTGAAGAGCGTGCGTGGCGGCTGCCCCGGTCGGTCGGTTATTGAAGGAGAGGACTCATTGTCCCCGCATAGCGCGGCGGTAAGCCGCCACATTCTTATTATGTTCCTCGATGGTGCGGGCGAAGCGGTGGTGGCCGGCGGCGTCGGCGACAAAGTAGAAGTAGTCGCTTTGCACGGGATGCATGGCGGCTTCGAGCGCGCTCTTGCCGGGATTGCCGATAGGGCCGGGCGGAAGTCCTGCGTACCGATAGGTGTTGTAGGGGGAATCGAACCGCATGTCATCGTGGTGCAGCGCGCCGGCGTAGGTCCCTGCCAACAGTTCGGCATAAATGATGCTGGGGTCGGCGTCGAGTGCAATGTTGTTCGCCAGGCGGTTGTAGTAGACGCTGGCGACCAGCGGGCGTTCTTCCGCGACCGCCGTTTCTTTCTCGATGATTGACGCCATGATCACGGTACGCTCAAGGTCGGTCGGAGCTGCGTTTGAGTCGCGAGCTTCGAGGGACGTGACCACGAGGCATAGGTGTCCTGAGTTAGCCGGTTCCTCCGAAGCGTGTCCCGGTGCGTGGCTATCTGGTGCCGCAGTGAGTCCGATGCGTTGGGCTACGACACGGAACTGGCAGACCATGGCGGCGGCAATGTCCTGCATCGTTTCCATGCGGCTGAATTGGTACGTGTCTGGGAAGAGGTAGCCCTCAAGCGAAGGCGCGCTGGGCGCGAGATCGGCGATAAGCACGGTATCGGATTGCGCGATTTTCAGGAAATCGTCCGCAGGGCCCAGTCCGGCGGCCTCGACGGCGCGAGCAATATCGAACATGGTGAAACCTTCCGGAACGACGACGGTACGGAAGTAGACGTCGCCATGCCGAAGACGCTTCTGCAGGTCGATAGTGTTTGCCGGATTCTCGAAGAGATATTCTCCGGCTTTGAGGGAACGATGGCGGTGCAACTCGTGCCAGAGGATAAATGCCTCCTCGCTGCGGATGACCCCGGCGGACTTGAGTTCGGCGGCGATGCGGCGAGTGGAAAAGCCCGGGTGCAGCAATACGAAGGTCTTCCCGCGAGGTTCAACCGGAGTCAGCAGGGCCCAGGCGAACCAGCCCGCGGAGGCGAGCGCCGCAATAAAGATGAGCCAGAAGATCTTCCGCACGATGGCCACAGTTTAGATGATGATCGAAGGCGCGCGGAACTGACTTTATTGAGATCCTCCCCTCCCTAAAGGGAGGGGATTCCTACTGGCTCACCCGCTAAGCGGGGATACCTTCGGTGGGTTCCTGACACGACGGGCTTACATCGCCCGAAGACAACGAACAGGCTAGCGAGGCGAACTCCCTCCTCTCTGATATTGATGGCACCAACGAGATCCGCATGGGCTGAGAATCCGCATTCGACGCAAACAAACTTCGCTTGCGACTTGCGGTTCTCTGCCGATACATGCCCACAATCGGGGCACTTGCGGCTCGTGTTCTGTGGGGCTACAGCGACCAGCAGAC
>Ga0182015_10000326_pt1 | contig 68351 bp, 60 predicted proteins | sample 712P3MmetaG_FD_120478 | JGI IMG/M metagenome (GOLD analysis project Ga0182015, IMG submission 120478) | Permafrost microbial communities from Stordalen Mire, Sweden - 712P3M metaG | ecosystem: Environmental > Terrestrial > Soil > Wetlands > Permafrost | place: Sweden: Stordalen | collected...
TAAGGAAAAGGCGAAAACATACTATGCCCAGCTCCTGTCCATCTGCGCGCATGCGGACGGAGAGCGGCCCGAACTTCAAGATGCACGCTCGCTGTTGGCCCAGAAATGAGCTGGTGCTCGCGTAGCCGCAGGTGAGAAACTGCAACTATTCTTCCGCACATTGAACGCAAGGGTCGGATGTTTCTGCCGCCGGACCCCGCTTCAAGCTCTTTTCCGCGTTTAAGCCTCCCGGATGGCCTCCAGCCCTGCGATGACTTACCCGAATTATTTGCCAAACTTTCTTCAACGATTTCGAATTTTATAAAACTTCGCCAGGATCAACTTACTATTGTGATCGCTTTCGTTTTGGCAAGCTGGTTTCCTGCCAGCTCAGCCGGTCGATGCAACACCTTATAAGCTGTTCATCGGACAACGTTTCCTTGTAGAGAATCGAAATGTCGGGCTGCAATCGATCACACCTAGCCAGGATGGTGTTCCGCTTGAATTAGCGCTCGCGAACGATCTTACTTGCTTAAAGCCCTGCGCGTGGGCTTCGAGCAGGTGTTGCGCCGACCGGTTGAGACCACCGGCCTAATCAGTAGTTAGTCCGAACTATGAGAGAACTGCCGATGTGGGCGGACTGGCAGCGTTCGAAATCACACTCTCTCTGCCCTGTTCGCCATTTTCGACGCCATGTGAAACAAAAGACCACGGCTCTTATCATCCATCCGAGAGAATAACTTGGCGAAGGCTTGAATCTCGCGGTCTTGTTTGGTGCTGACCGCCCGACTCGGAACGTCTTGCACCGGTATGTTCGGCTTCTTTACATGTGCATCATCGGTGAAAAGCCTGTACGTCGGAACTTCCAGCGCACGAGCCATCTTCTCTAGAGTTCCCAACGATGGAACTGTGTGCCCATTTTCAACTCGTGAAATGTAACAGCGAAGCAGACCTGTTCGCTTCTCCACCTCGCCTTGTGACATCTTTTTCTGTTCACGCAAATCTCTTAAGCGTTCACCAATGATCATGCGGGATGTCTTCTCCTAGTGAGCGCATCTGCGCCCCTTACTACTCTATATAGCGAGCCGTCGTTGGTTTCGGCACTGGGGACGACAGGGGATGAGCCCATTAATATACTAAGTCTATCAACTTAGTAGACATTGCAATTGATTCACCAACTCGCCAGTGTGGACAAAACTTGAAAACAAAAGACTTAGACCAGAAAAAGTCTGGGGTGTGCGAGCAATCGCGTAGCGGACTTCTGTTTATGTGCACTTTTTGTGCTGGTCCGTACATCAGCGAGAGCTAGATGGTCCGATGCGGAGAGCAATGATAATTCAACTTGGACGACCAGACGAACGTCGCCGTATTTTCCACGGCCGCGCGGACTTGACGCGCGCTGTGGTGAGGCTGTAATATCGAGGAGTTTTTCAGCACGAAGAGGCTGCGAGTTTATTAGGCCGCGACGAATTCCTGTCGCGGTTTTTTTGTTTTTAGGGCCTTTTTTTGCGGAATCGCAATGGACGCGAGGCGATACATCCAGGAACTTGCGATCGACCCGGTGGGCCAACGAACTCGCGGTAGAGGAACGCAGGTTTGGCTGAATTTCTTTTATGGAGGGGTGACAAATGAAAAAGTTATCTAGCGGGCTACACGTCTACCAAACCGGGATGCGTAGCGAAACCCGCGCATTCAATTTTTATGGGAATGCCGCATATGTCCTCAACCTTATCATCACAATTAATCTGCCGCATTTCGCAATCTCCAGCTTCGGCCTTGAACTCCCCTGGGAAAGTTATGTTTGGTGGCTGGACGAACCAGACGACGCGGACGGTCGCGTGACCATGTATCGTTTCGACCCAAGTTATCTGCTCGAATTCGAGAAGAGCCAGGTCTTGAATCACTTCGCTGACGTCCGGCGCACATGGTCGCGTGGAAAATCACTCGCGGGGTATGTACTCGGTATTGGGGATCGGCCAATTCCGGATCAGTTTCAGCAGGACGCAACGATTCCTGCATTTCTTATCATTTACGATCAACTCTGGCAGGACTATCGATCACCCGTTTCTCTCCGGACAGACCGTCACCTGCAGCCGACCCGTCGGAGTGGTTTAGAAATTCGGCGGAAGGGCAACCTGCTCGACAAACCTGATGCGCCGTTGGGGCACGCCGCGTTGGGAAACGAGGACGAAGCAAAGAAATAAGCAAGCTATGTGCGATGGGAATTTTTCTGGTTCACAAGCAGGAGTGATTGGCCGGGCAGTACCTACGCAAGGAGAGGAAAGTGACATCCAAGCCATTGATTGAAACTGATTTCGCCGAGCTTCCAGATGGAACGCTCCTAGATACAATCGAGGATCCGACCGATCCCGCAAAGACCCAACTGGCGATCTACCGCGACAATAAAATTCGCTATGCTGACCAGTTCGAGTCAAACGACCAGATTTACTTGCCTATTTCCCGAAGTACAGAGATCTTGAAGCATATCCGATTTTCGCGCGGCACAAAGTCGTACGGTTCAACTGCCCGTTTGTTCAAGGCACTTTGCGCGACATTTGCGAACAGTTTAGATATGCCGCTTTCACATGTTGGGTTACTGGCAACCTTTGTAATTAGCACGTGGCTCTTCGAGAAATTGCCAATCGCGCCTTATGTCGCATTGGTCGGGTTGCCTCGCTCCGGGAAAACCACGGCGCTCCGAGTTCTAAGTCTACTTTGCCGTCGCAGCTTGTTGACGAGCGATATCACGTCGGCATCTTTTTACGAAGCGTGCAATCGCGTCACGCCGACCGTCCTGATCGACGAAACCGCTACAGCATGTGACCGTGGCCCTCTTTTCCATCTTCTGCGCGCGGGCAGTACCAAAGGCTCCGTGGCGATTCGCAAAAAAAAGGCGTTTAACGCCTATTGCCCGAAGGTGGTGTGCTGGACACAACTGCCGAGCGATGCAGCGCTTAATAGCCGATGCATTATCATCCCTCTTCAAGAATCGGAGCGGAGGGACTTGCTGCGAGTGTCGCATCCGACCGTTCAGGAATTGGCGGACACCACACGGCAAATGCTTCAGCAGTATCGGTTCGAGAATTTCAACCGGCTGAGTCTTGCGCCGGTTTCCGGCGACGAATATCTAAATTCTCGTAGCCGCGACTTGTACGAAGCGCTGGCGTTGCCGGTCGACCATCCGAAGCTTCGCGAATTCCTGGCTTGTCAGTTCCGAGAACAACAAAATTTGAATCGCGAGCCGTTGTCTCCAATTCAAGCCGCCGTTCTACAGGCTCTTGACTGGTACATACATGAGTATCCTAACTATGGTACATGTGCAATCAGCGTGTTGACCCAGGCGGTCAGCCAGAAACTCACTGATAATAGAGAGCTTTTCCATACGAACGCCCACCAAGTCGGCCACATTTTGACGTCATTTGGCTTGACCGAGCGCAACAGGACGAACAAGGGATGGTTTCTACTACTTTCCCTGCGCGCGCGGAAACTGATCCACACACTACTTCGTCGCTACGCAACTGAGCTCGACCTTTCATTGAACCGTGACGGCTGTGTTCTGTGCACTAGCCCGGAAAATCTGCCAGTGGCAAGCGAATCACGGACAGGACCGCAGCAAGAACCGGCTTCGGATGGAGCGAAGAATGGCGAAGGTGAACATCGTGAACTTGGTGTACTTCAAACAGAGTAACTTCCGCCCTCGAGTGCCTCGGTATCGACGGCGCGCTGAGTGCTTCCTGGATAGAATGAATCCATTGGCTGCGTTCGGCGGTAACGATTGAACTGAGCTAGGTATGTTAGATCTTCCAAGTTAGAGATAATCTCAAACCCACAGTCTCTGCCAGGGCTGGGCGAGTATGATGAAGCTGGAAATATGGACGCCAAAGCGAAACAAAAAACGCTTCGCCTTCTCACGAACGGCATCTACGTGCTGACCTCTCGAGACGGCGATCGTTATGGAGCGGCCACAATTACCTGGGTTTCGCAGGTTTCGTTCAAGCCGCCATTACTGATGGCCGCCTTGCGAAAAGATGGAAGCGTTCTCAGTTGCCTGGTTTCGAGCGGCTTCTCGGTCTTGCATATCGTGGGACGCGAGCAGCAAGTAATCGCGCAAAAGTTCTTTTCAGCCACCAAAGAATCCAACGGCTTCTTGAATGGCGAGCCGTTCTACGAAGGAAAAACCTCCGCACCGGTCCTGAAGAATCTGAAAGCTTATCTGGAATGCAAACTTATAAACGTTGCTGAAGATTACGGCGATCACGCCATCGCGATTTTGGAAGTAGTCGAAGCCGGCAACCGCGGCGAAGTCGATCCTCTCGTTGTGGGCGATTCTCCCTGGAAATACGGCGGCTAGACCCCGCAACCACGAATGGATTTGCTTCTGTTTTCGCGCATGAATCTGATTTGGGCTTCGCGGCAAACTCCACTATAATCGCTAGATTCGGTATTGCTACAGGAGTCGCTAGTTCTATGTTGAAAAGCATTCAGCAGCGGGATCTCGACAAGAATCGATGGGTGAAGATCACCATGTGGGTCTTGTTGATTCTGATCAGCATCAGCATGGTAATCACATTGGTGCCCGGCCTGGTTGGTGGATCCACCACCAGCAGCCCCGATACAGTAGCCTCGGTCGGCGGCCAGGACATTTCCGTGCTCGACGTTCAGCGCCACTTGAATATGGTCCTGCATGGACAGAACGTTCCCGAAATGCTCAAGGGCCTATACGCCAAACAGGTTCTCGATCAGATAATTTTTTCTCGCGCTCTCGAGATCGAAGCTCAGCGGCTGGGCCTCAGCGTAACCCCTCAGGAAGAATCGGATCGAATCAAGCAGTTGCTTCCAGCGGCATGGGAAGGCGGGGCCTGGACCAAGGATCGTTACGTTGCGGAAGTTCAGAATCGTACCGGAATGTCTGTCCCCGAGTTCGAATCATTCTTACGCGATGACATGCTGATGGAAAAGTTCCGCCGGTTGGTCACCTCTTCTATCAGCGTCAACCCAGCCGAGATTGAGAACGAGTTCCGTCGGCGAAATGAAAAAGTACAGATCGAATACGCGCTGGTGAAGCCCACCGACCTGGCTTCCTCGATTCAACCGACTGACGCGGAACTTTCAGCTCATTACAACAAGAATGCCAGCCGTTATCAGGTTCCCGAAAAAAGGTCCGCGCGCTACGCGCTGTTGGACCTGGCAAAATTGCGCGATACCACGCAGGTAAGCGATGAGGAACTTCGCGCCTATTACAACTCACACATCGACCAATACAAAGTCGAAAACCGCGCTCACGTCGAGCACATTCTGTTTAAGACCATCGGCAAGACCGACGCCGAAATCGCCGAAATCCGCCAGAAAGCCGAAGACGTTCTGAAGAAAGCCAAGAGTGGAGCTAATTTCGAAGACTTGGCCAAAAAGTACTCAGAAGATGACGCAACCAAGGCGAAGGGTGGCGACCTCGGCTGGATTGTTGAAAAGCAAACCGTCCCTGAATTTGAACAGGCCGCCTTTAGCGTTCCCAAGGGCTCTGTTTCCGACCTGGTGAAAACGCAGTACGGTTTCCACATCATTAAGGTGTTAGACCGCGAAACCGCTCACACCAAGCCTTTCGAGGAAGTTCGCAGCACCATCGTCCCCATCCTCACCGATCAAAAGGCCGCCAAACAGGCCAACAATATTTCCACGGAGATGGCCAGCGCTGTTCGCCAATCCAATCGCCAGTCTCTGGACGATCTGGCTCGAAAATTTAATTTGAAACTTGGCGACACGCCGCCCGCATCGGTCACGGACCCCGTCGGTGATCTGGGAAATACCCCTGAACTTCACCAGATCCTCTTTCAACTGCGTCCAGGCGAACTGAGCCAGCCTCTGCAGCTCCCTCAGGGCTTCGTGATTTTGACGCCGAAAGACGTACAGCCCGCTCATCAGGGAACGCTCGTGGAAGTTCGCGACAAAGTTCTGGCGGACTATCAGCAGCAAAAATCCGTTGAGCTGGCTCGCACCAAGGCTCAGGAGCTCGCCAAGCGCGTTCAATCCGGCGAGTCGTTTGACCAAGCCGCCAAAACGTTGGGTCTCACTGCAGTCACGCCCGAAGCCTTTGCACGAAACGGCTCCGTTCCAGATGTAGGCTCCGCAAAGCTGCTGCAGGCTTCGTTTGGGATGCCAGTTGGCCAGGTCAGCCCGCCGACCCAGGTGGCAGGCAATTGGCTCGTCTATCGAGTCGTGGGCCACCAGCCCGCCAATCCCGCGGACTTGGCTACTCAATCCGATCAGATCAAACAGCAGCTACTGCAAGCGAAGCAGACGGCTGCCTTCGAGGCTTTTCGCACCGCGCTGGAAGATCGACTCAAAAAAGAAGGCAAGTTGGTCATAGACCCGGAAGTGATGAAGCGCTTGTCGCGCACGAGCTAGCTTCAAACGAGGCCTCAAACAACATAGAACGAGCACCGTTGCTGATTCGCCCGTCTTATAATTGCCAAATTTTAATTCCATTTTACGCGATTTAACGGTTCCGGTTTTCTCTGTAACTTACTGTAAATACATGTGTTAACAATTTCCATGACACTCCTTGCCTCCTTTCGGAAGCTTCTATAAAATGGTGTGTACCGCAGAGCCTGCCCCGTCGCCAGCGGGGTTCTGACCTAAGGCGAGAGTCTTCCCAATTTCTGCCCAGGTCACGAATTGCTGAGCGCCATGTTAAGAAGCATTTCGATGCCGGAAAAACGTTCCAAGGCTAGCAGGCTTGCGGTAGCACTCACTTTGGGAAAGACCCGCCGCCCAGGGTCGAAGACACTCGATTTTGGGGCTATGGCGGAAAAACTGGGGACCAGGATGCATACCAAGAGCACATCATCAGGGAACGAATATTTATGCGCGATGGAGAAGAATCAGAACGGCAAGTACAACGTCCGCGTGCGCGCCTATTTTGGGCGCGGCGGATGGTCGTTGCCGGTCTATTTCCTAGCTTCGACTTTTAATGCCGCGATGAAGAAGCTGGAAGAAGCGCTGCAACTATTGCAGAAGAACGAAGAGCGGCTTCGGTTTTGGGGTGTAGAGCGCTCCGACGACCCGGGAGTCGCTGGAGATCTTCTGAAGGAATTTGGTTTGTGGCTGGATCGCCGTAAGGAATACCCTCGCAAGGTGGCTGAGGTCAACGTCCAGCGCGAACGTCCGGTGCCGGCATCCATGCTGGCTCCGATACGCCGCGTGTTGGCCGACTCCGTATCGCAGGAGCGCGTCTCGCTCGCTGCCGCCGGCGACTGACAGCAGTAAATCTCATAATTCTCAAGCGGTAACCAGGCTCCGGAATCTCGGAGCTTTTGCCACCGTCTACTACGCACCGCCCGGACTGGCCTGGCGGCACACCTGCCCCGTTTGAAAATGCCGCGCTGAAGGCCGCGGCGCTACACTTACACCTTTGGGCGGAGGAAGATTTCGCCGTTGGCTACGATGGCGTCGTTGAGAGACAGCTTATAGCGGTACGCACCCGGGTTCAGGCCGGACCGGATGGCGCCGCTCTGCAAGCGGACGCCGGGCGGGGCCTGAAAGACATTTGAAGAGAAAGGGCAACGCTGCGGATCGAATTCGATCTTGAGGTTCCCGGCGTTGGAGAACCATTCGACTTGATCTCCGGGCTCGAGCACTACTACTTCGGGGAGCACTCCCACCACCACTAGCTTGTCCGCCACTCGGTTTCCTCTCTAACTTTAACTAATTTCTTTTCGCGGGTCTGGCTATTCTGACAGCCCAATTTCCCGCGGAGCTTTTTTTCTCCCTCAAACTGCACTGCGTCCCAATCCTCGCTGGAATTTCCATTGTCGCTCGTCCTACATTTGTTCGGCCGAGCGTGATTTGTTGTGAGGCGTCCGCCGGTTACGAAATGGCCCTGACGGCTTCGACTATGTGTTTGGCGGAAATGCCGAAAGCTTCGATCAGCTCCTCGGGCTTTCCTGAGTGCGGCATGCCGGTGACCGCGATTAGTTTGAATTTTGACGGTGAGACGCCTACTCCCGCGAGCGCCGCCAGGACGGCTTCGCCGAGGCCGCCTTCGGGCCAGTGATCTTCGGCGGTAATCAGGCGGCCGCCGGTTGCGTTGATCTGCTCGGCGATGGCTTTGCCATCGAGGGGCTTGACGCAATAGAGGTCAATCACGCGGATGGCAACGCCTTGCGATTTCAACTGGTCTGCGGCTTTCAATGCTTCGTGGAGCGTGACTCCCGCGCCTATCACGGTGACTCTGTCCTGCGCGCTTTGCCGCAAAACTTTAAAACCGGGGACGGGGAATTTCTCATCCTTGGAATACAGGATGGGCATCTTGGGGCGCGACGTTCGCAGGTAATTTATTCCGGCGCGACGGGCCATATGTTCGGTGAGGCGATCGGTGGACATCGCGTCACTGGGATAAAAAACTTCGGAGCCATGCACAGCCCGGAACATGGCGATGTCTTCGAGCGCCATCTGAGACGGGCCGTCTTCTCCGATGGACACGCCGCAATGCGAGCCGCACAGATTAATATTCGCGCGGCTGATGGCGGCCATGCGCACGTTGTCGTAGGCGCGGGAGAGGAAGCAGGCAAAAGTATCGGCGAAGGGAACTTTACCGCGAGCGGCGAGTCCGACTGCGGCGCTAACCAGGTTTTGTTCCGCGATGTATCCCTGGAAGAAATGGTCGGGATAGGCGTCCTGGAAGATTTCGGAGAAGGTGGAATTTTTCACGTCGCCGGAGATGCCCACTATGTGGGGATTCACTTTTCCGAGGCGCTTCAGCGCGAAGCCGTAAGCTTCGCGGGTGGCGATTTGTTTATCCTGCGCGTATTCGGGAGCGGGGGGCTCCGGAAAATCCGGGGGCTTGGGTAAATTCGTGCGCTCGTAAGATTTTCCCGGGTCGGGAGGAACTACGGGCGGCGTGCCTCCCAGTTCCTTAATCGCGGCCGCGAGTTGCTCTTTCGAAAACGGCTTGCCGTGCCAGCCCATTTTCCCGGCAACTTCGCTGAAGCCGTGGCCTTTGATGGTTCTGGCGATGATGGCCTGCGGGCGGCCCTTGGTGGCTTTCGCGCGGTCGAGCGCAGCGAGCACGGCGGCAACGTCGTGGCCGTCGATTACTTCGGTGGCAAAACCTTCCGACTCAAATTTGCGGTGATAAACTTCCATGTCGTGCTGATACATGGTGGGGTCGCTCTGGCCGAGCGCGTTGATGTCGCAGATCACGGTGAGGTTATCGAGCTTGTAATGCGCGGCGAAGGCGGCCGCTTCCCAAATTTGACCTTCGGCAAGTTCGCCGTCGCCGGTTAGCACGTACACGCGTGTGGGACTCTTGTCCATTCGGGCGCCGATGGCGAGTCCAGCGCCTACCGAAAGGCCCTGGCCGAGGGATCCGGTGGCCGCGTCCACTCCATGAATGCGCGGGGTGGGATGGCCTTCGAGTTCGCTGGAGAACTGGCGGAGAGTCATCACGCGCGACACGGGAAAAACTCCGGCTTCGGCGAGCGCGGAATATAGAAGCGGAGCGGCATGGCCTTTGGAGAGGACGAAACGGTCGCCGTCATTGGAGTTGGCGTTCTTGGGATCGAACTTCATGGCGTAGAAGAAAACTCCTGCGGCCAGTTCCGCGGCGGACATGCAGGATGTGGGATGACCCGAGCCGGCGGCAGTGGTGGACATCATCGAATAAATACTGAGCAGGCGCGCTTTTTCCTTTATGTTGGCGATGGTGGCTGCGGACGGCCCGGTGGTGGGAGTGGCGCTCATAGTGGCTCCTTTTCCTTTTGTGCGTTCAGCGGGATTTTACCCTGTTCGGAGGCGTCCCGCGAGGCAGATTCTTTTTTGCGTTGGGCGTCTGGTGCGATGCGAAATTCAGTGAAAAATTGTGCTACGCCGCATGTGGTTGTGGCCCCGGGTAGAAATTTTCGGATGCTTTGTTTTGAGTAAGTTACGTCGCATCCTATATTTTGTGCAGAACAAGGTAGAAATGGTGGGACTACTTCGCCAAAACCGCTCTGGATTTGCCGATTATTTGGAGAAGAATGACGAGTTGTATCGTGGGACATAAGCGCAAGAATGGTGCCCGTTCTTTCTTCACTACTGACTGCGCAGAGGTCGTATTGCAAGGCGAAAAGATTGGGAGTTCGATTTTCCCGAATGGCGCGAACCATGGCGCTGTAGGCAGCATCTACGATCCGTCGCGAGAATGGATGCGATTGAGCCTTTAATTGAAAGCAGGCTCCACAAGTCAGGCAGTCCAGGTCGACCGCCGGCATATTGGCCGGCGCTTGATGTAAGGAAGTGCACTCGCAGTTCGCGCAATAAAGATTCTGCTGAGCCCAAAGTTCGGTGGCGACCCGAGCGCGCTGGCTGTTGCTCTTGTAACCTTCGAGACCTTCCTTCGGGAGCGCAATCTGCACGCAGGCATTAGATCATTTTCCTTGCGCGAGATAAATCTCGGTTTCGGTTTTGATGACGAACGATATCTCGATGGTCCCTTGCGCACTGGAGTGGAATTTCCGAACCGCGTCTTCCATGTCTTCTGCAACTACGGAATAGATGACCTCACGGCGAAAGGTCCCCACAAAATAATAATTTCGTTCGCGGCGAACTAGTCTTCCTGAATTGAATGCGTCCATGGCCCGGGTCCCGTGACTTATTGATCGATCCATAGATCGCTCGTTCAGATCAAGATCAATTTCGTAGCAATCGGCAACCATGGAAACCGCCACGAATTCAGCGGTGATTCAAGCTAGTGATAGAGAAATTGAGGCGTCGTCGAAGTCGATGCCGAACACCGAGCGTGACAGCCGAAACGAAGCAACAGTAGTAGTGCCGCTGCCCATGAAGGGGTCGAGGACTAAGTCGCCTTCGTTCGAGGAGGCGAGGATGATGCGTTCCAGGAGCGCGACGGGCTTTTGGGCTGGATGCTTGCCGAAAAGCTTTTCTTGGCGGGTGGGCGGCAGCACTTCCCAGACGCTTTTCATTTGCTTGCCACGGTTGGTTTCTTTCATGAGCTTGTAGTTGAAGGCGTGGCGGCTCTTTTTGTTTTTGGCGGCCCAGATAATTGTTTCGGTGGCATGGGTGAAATAGCGGCAGGAAAGATTGGGCGGCGGGTTGGGCTTGACCCAGGAAATATCGTTGAGGAGCTTGAATTCAAGCTGCTGCATGGCGAAGCCGACGGAATGAATTACGTGGCTGGTGCCGCTGACCCAAATCGTTCCGTTGGGCTTGAGAACGCGCTGGCAGGCTGCAAGCCATGCGCGGTTGAATTCATGTTCGGCGTCGGCGCCGCGCGAACGGTCCCAATCGCCTTTGTTGACGCTGACCATGCGGCCGGCGTGGCAGGTGATTCCGTTGTTGGAAAGGAAGTAGGGTGGGTCGGCGAAAATCAAGTCCACGCATTCTTCGGGAATTCTTGCCAGGATTTCGAGGCAGTCGCCTTGGAAAATTTTGATGTGATGTTTGGGGTCGTGGAAGACTGGAGCGGGAAGGCGCGATTCGTCGTTTGGAGCGATGGCGGCGGAGCTAAGTTGTACGGATTTGCGCATTTTTTTTCGGAATTGGGCGGGAAAGCTTAACCCGTTTGGATCGTTGATCGAATGGTAATTGGTGTCAAGCGGCATTGGAGCGAGGAAATCAAACTCAAGGGGAGGAAGAACCCATAGAAGCAAAGGAGCCGGCAGGATGCCGGCGCTACGAAGGATTGAAAGCACAGCAGGTCCCTCGTCGGCAAAAGGCGCCTCGCTCGGGATGACAAATGTAGAGAAGAGCGGAGAAAGCCCCACCCTTTGCGGACAGCGCAAAGGATGGGGTACCCGCGCGGTTCCGGATGACAACTTAAAAGAAAGGGCGGAAGAAAGATGCCGGGCTGAAGCCCGGCGCTACATAAAACCAAGCAAAGCCGGAAAAGGAAGAAGCAGGTCCCTCGTCGGCAAAAGGCGCCTCTGTGGGGATGACAAATGTAGAGAAGAGCGGAGAAAGCCCCACCCTTTGCGGACAGCGCAAAGGATGGGGCACCCGCGCGGTTCCGGATAACAACTTAAAAGAAAGGGCAGAAGAAGGATGCCGGGCTGAAGCCCGGCGCTACGTAAAACCAAGCAAAGCCGGAAAAGGAGAAAAAGCCGGCAGGATGCCGGGGCTACATAAACCCAAACAAGTTCAGGAAAAGGAAGCAATCGAAGGAGGAAAAAGAGCCAGCGGGATGCCCGCGCTAGGCAAACCTCAGGCGCGCTCGCAGAGCTTGGTTGGAGAGACACTGTGGGATTTTGGAGCGGTGAAACCTGTTCGCTGGGACAGGTCTTGCCCGATTGGGCGCATCGCGCGGGAAGCGCGTGGATGCGCGCGTTGGAAAGGGATAGGCTCGTAGGCGAAGAGCAAATCGGAGCCACGGGCATGCAGATCAATAAGATGGCGCGCGAATCGGAGATGCTGGGGACGTTAGCGCTGGCGGCGCCGAAGACGGCGGACTTTCAATTCGTGAAATTTCGAATTGAAGGCGAAATTGCGCGGCTTACGCTGGACCGTCCTGAACACAATTTGCTGAACGAGCGCGTGCTGATGGAGCTGGTGGCGGGAATCAACTCGGTAAGCGAAACGCGCGAGATAAAACTGATCGTACTGGATTCAGCGGCGAAAACTTTCTGCGGCGGGATCGAGTTGGGCGAATATACGGCGCGACGCGTGTTTCAATTGCTGGACGCGTTTCACAGCGCGTTTTCCGCAATGATGGAAACGGCCAAGCCGATTTTGGTGGTGATCAACGGGCCGGCGTTTGGCGGCGGCGCGGAGCTGGCGGCGTTGGGCGACCTGGTGATTGCGACGCCGAATGCGCGGTTCGCGCAACCGGAAATCAAGCTGGGAGCGTTTCCTCCACTGGCTGCGGCGGTGCTGCCTTATATTTTGGGGCCGAAGATGGCGCTGGAGTTGGTGCTGACGGCGGAAACGATGTCGGCGGAGCGAGCGCGGGAGCTTGGGTTGGTGAACTGGCTGGTGCCGGAAAAAGATTTGCAGAAAAAAGTGGAAGAAGTTTGCGCGAAGGTTACGGCGCAGTCCGGGCCGGTGTTGACGATGGCGAAGAAAGCGATTCTGGGCAGTTTGGGATTGCCGTTGCGCGAAGGCGTGCGCAATTCGATGAAAGTTTTCCTCAATGAGCTTGCCGACTTGGAAGATTCGCAGGAAGGTTTACGCGCGACGGTCGAGAAGCGCGCTCCGAAGTGGAAGAACCGCTAGCTGGTAAAGGAATTCCGGCTCCGTCCTGATTGACCCATGACTTCTCCTTTTCGACGCAGGAAAAAAGAACGTAGATGTCTATTAAAAATTGCCAGAAGAAATATTGCTACGGCAGAAGAGTTTGAGTGACGGCGCCAAGTGCAAATCGGATTTAGCCCCCGGCTCGCGACGGATGGCTGAACTTTTCACTGGTATGGCGCTTGCAAAGCGTCGCAAGAAAAGTCGAAACCGCCAGCCACGCCGACGCGAAGAATTCCCAATTGATTGACAGTGAAAGGCGGGGCGCATAAACTCGCCGAAGACAACTTAGCTGGCTTGGGGTACAAAGTTTTCGAACGTCCATCGATGATTCGGAAATGAGGGGAAGGCCGTGAAAATCGGCCACGGTCCCGCCACTGTAATCGGCTGAAGGAATTGCGGCAGCCGAAAGTCAGGGAACCTACCCGAGCTGGTGGAAGCTGACACTCTTCGCGAGAGAGAGTGTGGCGACCCGCCTCGCTCTATTCGCGAGGCTTTTTTGTTGGGAGGAAATTTACGCGCGCGCTCGGGCAAGTTTTCTGCATGATTTATCTTTTGGCATTCTGCGGCGCGATGCAGGCTGCTGCTGCGGCACCGCATCAAACGCCGGGTCTCAAGCGCGCCATGAAATTTGTGACGGATGAGACGGGGCGGCGCGTGGCGATTCCGTTTTCGGTGCAACGCATCGTCACGCTGGCGCCGGATCTGACCGAAACAGTGTATGCGTTGGGACTGGGAGACAAACTCGCGGCTGATACTACTTTTTGCGACACGCCGCCGGCGGCAAAGTTGAAGCCGCACATCGGAGCGCCGCAGACACCGAGCTTGGAAGCGATTGTGGCGATGCATCCGGATCTGGTGTTGGCGACGACTTCGATTAACCGTCCGGAGACGGCGGACGCGCTGTTGCGGTTGGGGATTTCCGTTTACACGAGCGATCCGCACACGGTGCGCGGAATGCTGGATTCGATTGCGCGGATGGCGGATTTGATGGGAGCGAACGAACAGGGGATGGCGTTAGTGACGCAACTGCAAGCGCGGCTTGATGCGGTGCACGCGCGCCTTGCGGAGCTGCCTCTGGTTCACGTGCTGTTTGTGGTGTGGGAAGATCCGTTGATTACGATTGGACAGAACACATTTATTGCGGACGCGCTGCGATGGGCGGGCGCGGAGTCCGTGATTGTGGCGGACCAGAATTGGCCGCAGGTGAGCATGGAAGAAATTGTGCGGCTGCAGCCGGAGTATATTCTGTTTACGGGGAATCATTCTGAATCGAACGGCGACAATGAGTTGAATCGTTTGCGAACGCGGCCGGGGTGGAAGGCGCTAAAGGCGATTGAAATGGGACACGTTATCAGAGTGGACGACGAAATTACGAAGCCTTCGCCGGGATTGGTCGGGGCCATCGAACAAATTGCGCGGGAGTTGCATCCGGATGTGTTTTCGTCGGGCGCTCGCGGCGAGAGCTTTGAACTTCAAGACGGAATGATGACGGGAGTTGTTGCGAGTATTTGGCAGAAGAGGGAGCGTGATTTTTGCGCCCTTTAACGCCCCAGCGAATTCTCGGGATTTGCGCGTTGCTTTGCGGCGTTTTGTTTGTGGTGTGCGTGGTTTCGCTGCGCATGGGCGCATATCCGATTTCGGTGCGGGATATCGTGAGCACGCTTTTCAATGTGGCGACCGGGAGGCGCGAAGAAATTCCGGTGGAGTTCTGGCAGGTAGTTTTTGGGCTGCGGCTGCCGCGAATCGCGTTAGGAATTTTGGTGGGAGCGTCGCTGTCAACGGCGGGCGCAGGGTTTCAGGCGCTGCTGCGGAATCCTTTGGCCGATCCGTACGTGCTGGGCGTATCCAGCGGCGCAGCGTTGGGCGCGATCATAAGTTTGATCGTCGCGCCGCATACGGTTGGCGCGATTCAGTTGGCAGCGTTTGTGGGCGCGGCGTCGACAATCACGGCGGTGTATTTTCTGGGACGGCGTGGCGGGCAGCTGGATAGTCCGACACTATTGCTGGCGGGGATTGTGGCGGCGTCATTCCTCTCGGCGATCATCATGTTTCTTTTGACCATGGTTACCGGCTCGGAGCTGCGCAGCATTGCGTTTTGGCTGATGGGCGATCTCACGGCGCCTCCGCCCACCACAAACGTTTTGGGATGGCTTGGATTTCTTTTTTTTGTGTTCATCGTGGCCGCGGGAGCGATGTACACGACGTCGTCCGATCTGAATTTGATTCTTACCGGGGAGCAGGAAGCCAAACATCTGGGCGTGAACGTCAACCGCGTGAAGTTTGTGGTTTATATCGCGGCATCGGTGCTTACGGGACTCGCGGTCTCGGTGAGTGGGGCGATTGGATATGTGGGACTTTTGGTTCCGCATGTGATGCGCATGCTGTTTGGCACGGATTATCGAATGCTGATTCCTACGGCGGCGATCGGCGGCGCGATTGCGATTGTGTTGGCCGATACTCTGGCGCGGACGGTGATGGCTCCCACGGAATTGCCGGTGGGCGCGATGACGGCGCTGGCTGGAGCGCCTGTTTTTATTTACTTGATGCGGCGGAGGATGCGATGAGCTCGGGAGGCGGAGCGGTGACGCTGTCGCAGCCGATCCTGCCGGGCGGGAACGCCAACCTGCGACTGAAAGTTGAACAGGCCAGCTATGCGTACGCAGCGACGGATCGTTCGGCGCCGACATTTACTTTGGGGCCGGCAAGTTTTGAGGCGCGGCAACGGGAGTTGGTAGCCATACTGGGGCCGAACGCTAGCGGGAAATCCACGATGCTCAAGTTGCTCGCGGGATTGTTGAAACCGCTATCGGGACGAATCGAAGTGGACGGCACGGAAGTGAGCGAGCTCGATCTGAAAGTGCGGGCGCAGAAAATCGCACTGGTGTCGCAGGAGAGCGAGCTTCTATTTCCGTTGCGAGTGTGGGAATACGTTTTGCAGGGGCGCTATCCGTATGGAAGAAGGCTGCGGTTTGAGTCGGATGAGGATTGCTTGCTGGCGGGAAATGCGCTGGCACAAGTGGGCGCCGATGCGTTGCGCGATCGTTGGATGGACCAGCTTTCCGGCGGAGAGAAACAACGTGTGATATTGGCGCGCGCACTGGCGCAACAGCCGTCGCTGCTTTTGCTCGATGAGCCCACGCAACATCTGGATATCGGCGGAAAAGTGGAATTGCTGCGGCGGCTGAGGCGCCTTGCAGACGAAAACCGGTACACCGTGATCGTGGTGACGCACGAATTAAATCTTGCCGCGGAATTTTCCGATCGGATTGTGCTGGTACACAAGGGGAAGTTTCCGAGGATTGGGACTCCTGCGGAAGTTTACGAACGAGGATTACTGGAAGAGGTTTTTGAGGCGCCACTCGAGGTGGAAACCGGGTATAGCGGGCGCCCGCGCGTGATTCTGAGGGCCACTCACTAAGGGTTCAGAAGTTTTTTGATTAGCTGGGTCGCGAGGGTAGCAATCTACCTTCGCCAGCGGCGAGCTGCAGAGGATGCGGCGCGCCGTTCACAATTACCAGAGACTCCGCGCACGGGAAGACGGTGAAAAGCCGTCGCCGCCGCGCGACTGTAAGGCGGAAATTCTCGGCGCGTGCCACTGTCGTTGGTTTTGAATTGCAAGCGATCGCAATTTAAGACTTGCGATGGGAAGGCCGCGCTGATCTTTCGATGTCATCAACGAAAATTCGATGATGTTGGAGAAGCCGCCAAGCCAGGAAACCGAGCGGAATCTCGATCTTGGTAAATATGCGATGCGCTGAGCTGGCGATCCGTTCGATTCAGGGACGGATCGCAGGCCAACAAAGCAAAGCATAGATGCGAGGACAACCTTCAACTCCCGCGCGAGAGGGAGAGGAGGAAAAATGAGACTGCTCCGCTTTTTGGTTCTTGCTTCAGCAAGTTGCTTTGGAATTTTGTTTTTTCTGCCCACCGTAACCCCAGGAAAGCAAACCGCGACAATCGCCGGAACATTGACAGACCAAACTGAGGCAGCGATTACGGGAGCTGTTGTAACAGCGCAGCCTCTCGGTACCACGAGTGCGAGTGTTCACACGCAAACCGGGCCAGACGGCAGGTTTTCGCTGACACTTGCACCCGGACGATACCGCGTCACCTTGGTGCACGACGCGTTCAAAAAGGAAGAGCAGGAATTCACGCTCGCTGCCGGCGAGACGCGGACTTGGGACGTTCGGCTGCAACTTGAGCCGATGTCGGCTGACGTGGTGGTCAGCGCGTCCGCCGAACCCGCAACGATTGAGAATACGGCTGCGCTGGTGAACATCGTGACGCGGGAGGAAATCGATCAGCGGGGAGAGATCCGGCTAACGTCCCTGACGCAGGGAATACCGGGAGTGAGTTTTTCGCAACTAGGTCCCATGGGCGGTTCAACGACATTTTTTCTGGACGGCGGGAATTCGAATTACACCAAGGTGCTGATCGACGGAGTGCCGGTGAACCAGCCGGGCGGGCTGGTGGATTTTTCTAATTTCTCGCTGGACGGAATTGACAAGATCGAAGTGGTGCACGGTGCAACGAGCGTGCTTTACGGATCGGACGCGATGACGGGCGTGCTGCAGATTTTCACGCATCGCGGCAGTACCAGCCAGCCGGGGCTGGAATTGAATACCGACGGCGGAACGTTTAATACTCAACACACTTCGGGCCAGTTAAGCGGAATGCTGGGAGCTTTCGATTATTCGGCTGGCGCGGCCTATTTCGACAGCGACGGACAGGGGCCGGACGATTATTTCCGCGATACAAGCTTATGGGGAAATTTCGGCTGGAAATTCTCCGACACCGATACGCTGCGGCTGACGCTGCGCAATAGCTCCAGCGACGCGGGGCAGCCGGGACAGACGGCACTCGATCCGCCGCTTTACATGCCGGGACAACACACCGTTCTCCACAACTTCTCCTCGGGGTTGACCTGGGATTTTCAGACTGGGGACTGGCAACACCAGATTATCGGCTTCGAATCTCGCGACTATGCGCTTGATGTCGTGCCTCTGTACGGCGGTGCTTTTCCTTCGGATTTCAATCGTGCGGGGCTGAACGAGCAATCGAGTTATCTTTTTCCTAACGGCGGGGTGTCTGTCGGGTATTTCTTTGAAGTGGAGAACGGCGGAGCGACCGCGCGGCACAATCAAGCGGGTTATGTGGAGGCGCACTACCAACTCTTACACCGGCTGACGGTGATTGCGGGCGGGAGAGTGGATGGAAACGGATTTTATGGTGTGCGCGCGGTTCCGCGAGTGGGTGCGGCGTACGCGTTGCGTTATGGTTCCGGTTTCTGGGGCTCGACGCGGTTGCGCGCGTCCTATGGCTTGGGAATCAAAGAGCCGGAATTGCTCCCTCCGGATTGCAGCCCGCAGCTCGACCCGGAGCGCAGCCGGACGGTGGATGTGGGATTCGATCAGGTGTTGGCCTCGGACCGGATTCGTTTTTCGGCTACGGCATTTTTTAATCGGTTTCAGGACATTGTGAGCTTTGCCACCATGAGTGGCGGAAATTGCCCATACTACGGTGGTAGCTACTTCAACACGGACCTGGCGCGAGCCAACGGCATCAATTCAACCATCGAGGCGAAGCCATTGCATTGGCTGAACGTCGTGGGGAACTATACCTATGATGATTCGAAGGTGCTCAAGACGACGAACCCGCTCAACGATCCGGCGCTGGCCCAGGGAAATCGCCTTTTCAAGCGGCCGCTGAACTCGGCCAGTCTAATCGCTAATGCACATTTTCACTGGGCCAACATCAACCTGGCGGGGTATTACGTGGGGCGTCGGACGGATAGTGATTTCGACAGCGTAATCGTGGGAGGCATGTGCAGCGGTTACTGCATTACTAGCGATCCGAGTTATGTGCGCTGGGATGCCGCGACAACTGTTCCGGTAGCTAAAGGGCTGTCAGCAATCGCGCAGGTACAGAACCTGTTCGACCGAAAGTACCAGGATGCGGTGGGATATCCTGCACTGGGCCGGGGTTACCGCGTCGGAATCCATTACGTCTGGGGTGGGGACCAAAAAGTTCGAGGAGATTAAGCCCGGCTCTTCAGTCGCTGATTTTGAGATGCTTCCATTTGCGGGGCGGGGCTGCCGCGCGAGGAGAAGGCGTTGGGGGTAGTGCGGATGTTATAATTCTGCGCTACCAATGAGCCGGACAACAGAAGAACGGCCGCGCATCGCGCCGGAAATCAAAGAACGCTATGAACCGGTGATTGGGCTGGAAGTGCATGCGCAGCTCAAAACGCTGACGAAGGCGTTTTGCGGCTGTTCGACGCGCTTTGGCGACGCTCCCAATTCCAATACTTGCCCGGTGTGCCTGGGTTTGCCTGGCGCGTTGCCGGTACTGAACCGGAAAGCGCGCGATTTGGCGATTCGAGCTTCGCTTGCTTTGCATTGCGACATTCACGAACGATCCATATTCGCGCGCAAGAATTATTTCTATCCGGACTTACCGAAGGGCTATCAGATTTCGATGTTCGAATTGCCGCTGGCTACAAAAGGCTCTTTGGAATTTGAGCTCGATGGCGCGGTGAAGCGAGTGGGAATCACGCGCGTGCATATGGAAGAAGATGCCGCCAAGAATCTGCATGAGGGATTCGCGGATTCGGATCGCTGGAGCTACATTGATTACAACCGCTGCGGCGTGCCGCTGATAGAAATTGTGTCGGAGCCTGATATACGGACGCCGGCTCAAGCGTATTCCTATTTGACGACGCTGAAGCAGGTGTTGGAGTACACGGAAGTGAGCGATTGCAATATGGAAGAAGGATCGCTGCGCTGCGACGCGAACGTGAGCGTGAGATTGCGCGGCGCGCCGAAATTCGGGACTAAAGTGGAAGCGAAGAACCTGAATTCGTTTCGTTATCTGCAGCACGCTCTGGAATATGAAATCGAGCGGCAAATAGGCGTGTTGGAATCGGGCGGACAAATCGTGCAAGAGACGCGTTTGTGGAATGTGGCGGCGGGGCGCACCGAGCAGATGCGCTCGAAGGAATTCGCGCACGACTATCGCTATTTTCCGGATCCGGACTTGCTGCCTCTTTTGGCGCCGGAAAGACTGGTGGGAGAAGTCCGGGCGGAGATGCCGGAGCTTCCGGACGTAAAACGCGCGCGCTTTTTGCGGGAGTATGGAATTACACCGTACGACGCGGAGGTTTTGACCGCGACGCGGGCGCTGGCGGACTATTTCGAAGCGGCGGCGCTGGCGGGAGCGCCGGCCAAATCGGCGGCGAATTGGATTTCGACGGAGTTGCTGCGGCGTCTGAATGAAGCCGGAAGAGAGATCGAAAATTGTCCGGTCTCGCCGATTGCGCTGTCGGAGTTGCTTGCCAAGATTGAGAGCGCCGAAATTACGGCGGCTACGGGAAAGAAAGTGTTTGCAACGATGTTCGATAGCGGGAAGCGCGCGGCTGATATTATTTCCGCCGAAGGGATGTCGCAGATCAGCGATGCGGGCGCGATTGAAAAGATCGCGCGAGAGGTGGTGGCGAAGAATGCGGACAATGCGGCGAAGTATCGCGCGGGAAACGAAGGAGTGTTCAAATTTTTTGTGGGCCAAGTGATGAAGGAAACTCGCGGGCAGGCTAAGCCGCAAGTGGTGAATGACGTTTTGAAACGCGTGCTGGCGGAATCGTAGCGCAGGCGAATCGAGGGATCGAACGAAATGCTGAAAGAAGGCGACAAGGCTCCGGACTTTTCGGTAACAGCCGATAATGGCAAGACTGTTTCGCTCAAGGATTTTCGCGGGCGGAATTTGGTTCTGTACTTTTATCCCAAGGCCAATACACCGGGTTGAATTAACGAAGCGTCCGAGTTTCGCGACGCAATGAAGGAATTTGAAAAGCTGAATACGTCTATTCTGGGATGCAGCGCGGACGACGTGGAAGCCCAGACGAAATTCAAGCTGAAGCATAAGCTGAATTTTCCTCTGCTGGCGGACACCGAGTTCGAAGTGATCGAGCCGTACGGGGCGCGGCGAATGAAAAGTTTTCTGGGGAAATCATTCCTGGGAATCGTGCGCATGACTTTCTTGATCGGTCCGGACGGAATCATTCGGAAGATTTGGGATAAGGTCACGCCGAGAGGCCACGCTGCCGAAGTGATCGCAGCGATCAAGGCGGGATAGCGGCGCATCGGCGAACATGGATGGTCTAAACCCGCACCTTTTCCGCAATAAAACGCAGAAAAGATGCGGCACCCTGAGATTGCTTCTTGACGTGACTGGATTCCGATGTGGTGCGAGAGAAATGCCACAACGACAGAATTCAACAGCTGGCCGCAGCTGAGATTTCAGACTACAAGGTCACACGGAAACTTCCGTTATTTTCCTCGATCATCGCGTTGTCAATTAGGCGCGTTTTCCCCAACTTTGCGGCGATTAATATGAGGCATTCGCCTCGCAGGCTCACCACCGGCTCAAGAGTTTCCGCGTCCACGATTTCCGAATAATCGAGAACGACACCCGGCTCTGAATCGATTACGTGGTGCAATGAAGCGAGCAAAGGGGCGGCGCTGCGTTCCCCCGCGATGATTTTCTGGCGCACGGCGTTGAGGGAGCGGTACAGCGCGGTGGCGGCGCGGCGCTCGTCGGAGTTCAAATATACATTACGTGACGAGAGGGCCAGCCCATCGGGCTCGCGAAGGATTGGGCGTACTGCAATTTGCGTAGCGAGATTAAGGTCCGAGGCCATTTGGCGGACGATGCGGACTTGCTGGCCGTCTTTGCGGCCGAAGTAGGCGCGATTGGGCTGAACGATTTCCAGAAGCTTGAGCACTACAGTTGTTACGCCCTGAAAATGTCCGGGGCGCGAGCGGCCTTCCAACTTTTCGCTCAGGTCTTTCACCGCGACAGTAGTGCTGAAACCGCGGGGATACATTTCTTCAGGAGTGGGCGCGAACAGATAATCTACGCCGAGATTTTCGAGGGCGGCGCTGTCGGCTTCGAAAGCGCGCGGATACTTCTGAAAATCCTCGGAGGGCCCGAACTGTTTTGGGTTTACGAAAATCGAAACGACTACTGGGGAACATTCGGATTTTGCGGCGCGGATGAGCGAGAAATGACCTTCGTGCAAGGCGCCCATCGTTGGAACCAGGCCGATAACGCGTTCCTTCGCGTGCGCTTCGCGGGCTGCGTGGCTCATCCACGATATGGTGCGAATTATTTCCATGGCATTCGTAGCGAAATAAGGCCGCTCAGGGAATCGCTTCGCGCGAGATTTGCGGAATTGGCGTCGGCGTCATGCTTTGGCCGGGGCGGCGCGCTCGCGATAAAAGAAGATCAAGTCGGTAGCGATTGGCTTGGCATCGAGTTGGCGAAGCATGGTGGCAATTTGTCCGCGATGGTAGGTGCCGTGATTGACGAGGTGCTGCAACATTTGCGAGAGGGGGGCGGACTGCGGAACACCTGCGGTTGTTTTGTGTTCGATTACGCGATCGAGATCTTCGGGTTTCAGCGAAGCGATGTAGGAGAGAAGATTGCTTTCTACTTCAGCCCATCGGCGACGGACTGCTTCCAGCGTGGGGAAATCGGTTGCGGGCGGATATTTATCCGGCGAACGCCCCAACCACCGCTCGCGCCACAGCCACTCGACCAGAAGAATATGGGCGAGGGTATCGCGCACGGAGCGAAAGCTGGAGTGTAAGTCGCGCGTGAATTGATCGTCGGTGAGCGGCGCGCAGGCTTCCAGAGTGCGGCGGTTAGCCCAGGAGTTGTAGTCATACAGACGGCGGAAATCTTCGAGGTTCATGCGAATTTGTCTCCTTCAGAATGCGAAGCGCGCGTTTCGGACCAGCAGATTCTTTCAAGTGCGCTGACGCGCGAGAAGTTGTTCGCGCAATTCGGCCGGCGAATGGAAAGATTCCGCGTCGGATGGAAAGCTGCCGTCGCGCACATCGTTGCAATATGCTTCCGCAGCGCGCGAAATCTCGGCGGCGAGATCGACGTACTGCCGCGCGAATTTCGGTTTGTGACCGATGGTGAGCCCCACAAGATCGTGGAAAACGAGGACTTGCCCGTCGCAATCAGGTCCGGCGCCGATGCCGATGGTAGGAATGTGGAGCTTGTCGGTAATGCGGGCGGCGACTTCGCGCGGGACGGATTCCAGTACGACGGAAAATGCACCCGCGGATTCGACGGCTCGCGCGTCGCGTTCGAGCTGGCGTGCAGCGTCAGTGGATTTGCCTTGCACGTGAAATCCGCCCAGAGCGTTGATCGATTGCGGCGTGAGCCCGACGTGGCCCATCACAGGGATTTCGGCTTCGACCAGGCGCGCGATCAATTCCAGACGGCGTTCGCCGCCTTCGATCTTCACGGCTTCGGCGCCACCTTCTTTCACCAAGCGCATGGCGTTGCGAATGGATTCATCGATCGAGACGTGGAAGCTGCCGTAAGGCATGTCGGCGACTAACAAAGCGCGCTTCGTTCCACGACGGACGGCGCGAACGTGGTGCAACATTTCCTCCAGCGTGACCGGCAGGGTGCTGTCGTAGCCGAGGACTACCATGCCTAGCGAATCGCCGACCAGCGAAATCTCCACGCCGGCTTCATCGAGCAGACGCGCGGTGGGGTAGTCGTAGGCCGTCAAACAAGTGATTTTCTTATTTGTTGCGGGAGAGCCGGAGCTGGAATTGAATTTGCGGGATTGAATGTCAGGCACGGTAATTTTACCGTTGCCCGCACGCGGTGCAACACTCATGTGAACCTCCGGTGCCGCTCCCAGGTTCGGGATGCAGCCCAACCAACAATCTGATTCTAGCAAAAGGCGGCTGGTTGCACTAAAAATTGTTGGCCTGATGCAACGACGGCGCCAATCGCCGACTTGGCTAATGTTTATTGCGCGTCCGTAACTTTGCCGTTCACGAACGTGACTTTCAGATCCTTGTACACATAGATCTGTTTAGTGCCCAGGTTGATGATTTTCTCCGGCTGGCCGAGTATGCCGATGACCTGGTCGGGAGTTTGACCTTTGTCAACTGTGGCCGGCGGGGCTGGAGGAGGCGCTTCCGCTGCAGGGGCCGCATCCGCCGCGGGAGCCGCGTCTGCTGCCGGCGCCTGGTCCGCTGCAGGCTGTGCGTTTCCCTTGTCATCGGACTTCGCGGAATCGTCCGGTTGAACTTTGAAAACTTCCGCGACGGTCTTCAACACTTCGTCGTTTGAGGGTGTGGCGCCTTTGGGGTAAACGAATTTAAGCGTGCTTTGGTAACGCACATCGTTATAAGGGTCGCTGAACAGGGTGAAGACGACGCCGTCGGACTGCACGGCAATACCGGTGACCCAAAATTTTTCGCCTGTAACGAAGTGCCGCGACTGCGTCTGCGCCTGCTGCGGGGGCGGATGGCCGATGAAGCTGCCAAATTTCTGGACGTTATCGTGCACACCGAAGGCGCCCTCAGAGAGCTTCCCGGCTTTATACGTGTTCTGGGGCAATACCTGGTTAGCGGTGCTGTACATGATGATTTTGTCTTTTTGCAGAATCAAAACCGCGCCGGCGGTGACGATGTCGCTCTTGTCGTCGGTGGGCTTGGTGAGCGCGTAGGTTGATTCCAACTGCTGTTGGAGTCCCTGGGCCGCGCTGCGGGGACTGAGGCCGAGGGATGCAAACACCAAGGCTGCGACGACGCTTAACTTAATAATTGCTGGGCGCGAGAACATAGGCTTTCCTCACTAAGAAGAATTTTTCGGGAAGCGGGGGAGCATCCCTTTGGACGAAACGCCGTAACTATAGGTAAGCGGACAAGTCCTGTCAACAAATCCGCGACGCTAAACTTGTAAACTTGCTTCGAACTGCATTCGCTTCTGCCTGACGCCTTAATACAGACCGGGAAAGCCAGCTTTGAGCTGGCTCTCCCGGTTCCTTAAACAGTGTGCTTTTGTTAATGGGATTTAAGCGCCGTTAATTGCTGATCCCATCGTTTTGGGCTACCTGGACGTCTTTGTCCGCTTGGTCAGCCTCTTGGTCTTGTTGTTGCAATTCGGCAGCGGCGTTAGGATCGGGCGTCGCCTGACCATCGGGGTTTGGCTTCGAAACAGCCGAGCCAGCCGGAGCGGCAGGCATGCCGTTCTTGCCCTGATTCTTCGCCAGTTGTTCGAGACCGTCGTCAATCTGCTCGCGGAAATGATTGTGCATTTCCTGGAGGTCGTTGACGGAGACGGCAACTTGAGCACCCGAACTGCAGTCGCCCTTCTGGCTGCCACTGACGAGCACCTTCACGTTCTGGTTGGCGTCGGGGGTGTCATCGATGCGCGTGAGCACATCGCCCTGGGTCAACGAGCACTCCGTACCGTCAGCCAGTTGTGGGTTGAGCGCATCGGCCACGATGAACGTGCGGTTGTTCGGGCTCAGCGCGTCGGGCACAACTTCTGGCGGCGTCGCTGAAGCCGATTGTTGAGCATCTGCTGCCGGCGCGGCTGCTGGGGCCGCTGCTGGTGTAGCCGATTGTGCAGCCGCTGCGTCGCGCTCGGCGGCGATTTGCGCTTTCACTTCGTCAGCAATAGCCTGCTTCACTTCCGGTGTAAGAACGACGGCACTCTGAGCACCACCACCTCCGCCGTCCGCGGGAGCAGCGCCACCGTCACCGCCGGCTGCGGCGTTGGCGTTCGCGACGGCAGTGGCATTCGCCGCCGCCGAGGCTGCGTAGGCAGCCTGAAGATTTGCTGAGATCAGGTAATCAGTGATCCAAAATGCAGGAGCTGCATAGACGGGATACGGGTTGAAGTAATAGCCATAGTAACCGTACCAAGGCGCTCCGCCCCAGCCCCAGCCCCAGCCAATCCCTGGGCCCCATCCGCCGTAAGCCCATCCATAATATCCGCCGCCCCAGTAGCGACCGGGATAGTAGTGGTTGTAGTAGCCGCCATGATAGTAGCCCCTGCCATAAGCACGGGCATAGGCATGGCCACCTCGATAGTACGTGCGGCTGGTGTAGCTACGTCCGCCCCGTGAGTAGGAGTGCTCTGTGTATCCGTGGCCGTGACCCGTGCTAACGACGCGGGTGCCGTTGGCACGCGTGCTTACCGTACGCCGGCTGCCGTTGCTACCGTGGTTTATGGTCGCGCCGCTCTTGGTATGGACCGTGCCGACCTTACCGCTGGAGGTGAAGCTCGCTTTATTCCCGCTCTTGGTCGTGACGCTCGTCGTCTTTCCCGAGGCGTTTGTTGTCCTTGTATTTCCATGAGCAGTTGTGACCGTCTTGCTGGCGCCCTTAGCGCCAGTCGTATTGGTCTTGGCGCCAGCTGTATTGGTCTTGGCGCCAGCTGTATTGGTCTTGGCACCGGCTGCATTTGTCTTGGCACCGCCAGCTGTAGTCTTGGCACCGCCCGCTGTAGTCGTCTTGGCGCCACCGGCAGTAGTTGTCTTGGCACCGCCCGTGGCCCTAGCGCCGCCCGCCGTAGTGGTCTTTGCACCGCCAGCGGTGGTTGTATGACCGGCATTGGCCGTGGTTGTGTGGCCACCATTAGCTGTGGTCTTGGCGCCTCCACCAGCGGTGGTCGTATGAGAGCCACCGGTCGTTGTCTTGGCGCCACCACTAGTCGAATGCGAAGGAGCCGAGGACTTGGCCGGGGCCGAGGCATGCGAACCGCCGCCGCCGGAAGAACCCTTGTTTTTCTGGCCCCAAGCAAGACTTGGGAGCGAGAGCAAAACTAGAAACACAACCCACTTTGCAGCGAGCTTGTAACTTGGCCGGCCCGATTTCATAGTTATCTCCTCTTTTCGGAACTTATTTGTGATTCCACTTCCGAGAGCGATCGATATCGAAAAATTCGCACAGTATTAACTTACGTTCCCACGTCTCTTGCCTTTCGACAGTACTTACCAGAGGGCGCTTTCAAACTGATTATGCAGAAACAAGTTTCAGCGAGCGCCATCCTCTGAGTCGACTGTGAGCCGGCCACCATCTAGCCCCAGAATGGGCTTACTACAGGCCTCCGCAAGAGCCAGGTTACAAGGGCAGTAATAAGTGAGGAAACTATAATCCGAGCTTTGGCGAGGTGTCAATTCGAAACGAGAACCGCTAGTGCTGTTTGCACCACGCCCAGCTCGAATTTCCTTCATATCCGGCCTTGTAAACCCGCATAGCTCGCAAAAGTTGCGGTCCAAAATGTTTTCGCACTTCTTTTGTCTGGAGAGGGACTCCGCAGGGATTTTGCACAAAGTTTCAAAGTGCCGACCATTAATAGATACACAGCAAAAGGAGGCTCAACCGAGTCGGGCTTGCTGCTACAAGTGCAGGGCATCCATTCTGGGATTTTCGTAGACGTCATCCTCTCCCGGATAACGAAGCTCGCCTTCAAACTTCCCGGTTTCTTTCGCTAGAGCCCAAATCAAGCTCTCACCAGCCGGTAAGGTTTTGGGCTGAAGATCGTAGGTTGAATCCCTGTATGCAAAGTCTGCGTCCACAGGCTTCCACTTATTTCTAACGAACATTCCGATCAAGTCGCTGAAAAACAACGCATTGAGCGGGCTGTGGTGCAGCAGAACCGTGTGCTGTACGGGTTGCGCGAGCACACGACGGGCTAGCGATTCGTAAAATTGGGCGCGCTCCCAAATGTGCTGGAGGAAAAAATCCCGATAATCTTTAAGGTCCGCCTTGGGATTGTTCCCGACTCGTTTCTCCAGCCGTGCGCTAATGGCCTAATCGGAAGCGTCGATTGTCGCTCGACCGATGCGATAGCCGTGTTCTTTCAGAAAGGAACGCATACCGTCGCGCTTGTCCGTGGTGTCGCCCTCCTTGAAGAACGGATAGCGAAATAGACGCGTGAAATGATCGCAGCTGTGAATCACGGGTTCGTTCTTCAGAGCATCGGCTTCGAATTCGACCAAGGTTGTCTCGGCAGAGTTGAAGTTAAGATGCGAGTAGGAGTGATTGGCAATGAGGTGTCCGCCGCGATCCCAGTCCGCTACTAATTGCCGCCCATCACTATTGTCCACTCGCATGCCGCAAACAAAGAGCGCCGATTTGATCTTATGGTTAGCAAGAGAGGCCAAAATATTCTCGTTGATCTGATGCCAGCCGAGATTGGCCCGTCGAGTGCCGGATGGATCATCAAACGTGAATGCAATTTCCGGGATTTGTTCCGATTTCGAAGGCAGCGGCACGCCTGCCAGTGACGCCATTACGGCGTAGTGCATGAACTCTCTACGATTCATTTATCCGACCCGTTTAAGACTGGACGACGGGGGTGGGCATTTGGGGTTCCACGCCGCGCCACCCGACGGGGCGTCCCTGCACGGCTTCTTTTAATGCGCGGAACAACACGACATACATCATTTGTCGGTAGTAGAAACGTTGCAGGATTAGCGGCGCTAACAGCGTCCAATCCTCGTTTTTTTCCAGCGCGAAGGCGACCACGCAAGTTAAAAGGTCGATGACCATGAAGATGGCGAAGAAAATCAAGGAACGCTCGACGTCCTGAAGCGTCCACAACTGCGGCAAACGGGCAATTCGGAGTTGCGCTAATCCCCACAGCGCGATGGAAAGTATAAAAAGGAGATCGATGACGGGCGACACCAGCGGAAGGATAATCTGGAAAAGGAAAATATTCGGAATCGCGATCCAGCCGAGCGTGCCATAGCGTGGCTTGCCTACCGCGTCGCGATGCTTCCATACGGCTTGCAGCGTTCCGAAGGTCCAGCGAAATCGCTGGCGAATCAAGGCTTCGACAGTGTCGGGAACTTCGGTGCGTCCGATGGCTTCTTCGTCATACAAAATCTTCCAGCCGTTACGCCGGATCGTAAGGGTGAGATCGGTGTCTTCCGCTACCGTGTCACCTGAGAATCCGCCGTTAGCCCGAAGCAAATCGGTGCGCCAAGCTCCGGCAGCGCCCGGCACTACCGGGATGCAATTCAGCAAATCGAACGCGCGCTTTTCCAAGTTTTGACTGGTGATGTATTCGAGAGCTTGCCAGCGTGTGAGCCACTTATTGCGGTTCATTACTTTTACGTTTCCCGCAACCGCGCCTACTTTCGGGTCGGCGAAATGCCGGACCAGGCGCGGAATGGCTTCGGGGTCCACAATCGTATCGGCGTCGATGGAGACAACAATTTCGCCCGTCGCTTCTGCGAGCGCGTGATTGAGCGCCGCGGGTTTTCCACGATTTGACTGGAGTAGCAATCGCACGCGCGGGTCGCGGCCGAAATTGGCGCGCACCAACTCAGCAGTGCGATCGGTGGAACCATCGTCTATTACCAGGATTTCCAGCTTGGGATAAACGGAAGCGAGCGCTGAGCGCACGGTGTCAACGATCACCGTCTCTTCGTTGTAAGCCGGAATCATCACGGTGACTTCCGGTTTGTACTCTGGATGGTCCACCGGTGACGGACGCAGTTTTTCGGCTAGTGCAAGCAAGCCAATAACGAGCGCGCGCCCGCTTACGAGCAGGATTCCGGTCATAAAAATGAATCCAATACCGAAGCGGAACCAACGGAAGGCTTCGAAGGCGAATGCGTCTGCGCGAGCGAGCAGCCATTCCTGATGGCTAAGTGGCGGCATCACTTGCGCGCGAGTTTGACCGAGCAAGCTTCCGACCGAAACGAATTCGTAGCCCTTGGCGCGAAGCCCATCGATAATTTGCGGCAGTGCTGCGATGGTGTGGCTGCGGTCGCCGCCGCCATCATGCATCAAGATGATGTTTCCGTGGCCGTTCTGTGCATCGTTCATCACGCGCTGGACGATTGTGTCCACCGGCGGAGGCGTGCCGCCATCGGCTTCTCCCCAATCATGCGGGTCGATCTGCGCGCCGACGATGATGTAGCCCATGGACTGTGGAACGGGAAGCATGGCGATTTCGCTGGCCGTTTCCGGCTGGTGATCGATTCCGTACGGTGGGCGGAAGAGGAGAGTTTTCACTCCTAAATTACTTTCCAAAAGCAGCTCGGTGAGATTCAGTTCGAATTGAAGCTGGGATTTCGAAATGGTCTCAAAATCGGGGTGCGTGAAGGTGTGATTGCCGACTTCATTTCCAAGGTCGAATTCTCGTTTGACGATTCCAGGATACTGATTCGCGGACTCGCCGATCACGAAGAAAGCCGCGGGGACTTGCTTCTGATGCAGGATATCCACAATTTGTGGCGTCCAAGTGTTATCCGGACCGTCGTCGAAAGTGAGAGCTACTTTGCGCGGGGCGTATCCCATCTGGTCGATGCGCCAGGAAAGCGGATAAGTCTTGAAGGTTTCGTCGGTGAAAAGATCGGTGTCGGAATCGTACTCGAATTCACGGCGGCCGCTTTGAGGAGTGGCGGTGATACGCCAGATGTCGCCCTGCCCTTCGAGAATTAAGTCGTAACCTGGAGGAACTTCCTGCACTTTACTGCGAATCGTATCGTCGGGATGAGTGGCGTCCCATATGAACCATATGGACGGATCTTCCATGCCCAAGCGCCACAGCGCAGTGCCGCGTACGCCGGCACGCTCGGCGGCGCGCAATTCGTTGTAAGCCGTGAGGGCGTCGAGCATCCAGACTTGGTGGACGTTGTTTTTTTCATCTTCGTAAGAGTAGTGCGGATTCAGGGAGTCGGGATCGAACTCCACGTCCGTTTCGGATTCCACAGCGGTGACAATAGCCTGCTGAAAAGTAACTGGTTGCGCGATAGGGTGCGGCGCGGCTTTCGATTTTGCCTGCCAGTCGTAGCCATAATTCGCAATGCCCATCACAATTTTTTCGGCCGGCACCAGTTTGAGGATGTTCTGCAAGTTGGTGATAAACCAATCTTGAGCCGTGATCGGGCCAGGATCGGAGGTCGAGTAATGGAAATCGTAGTTCATGAAGATTATTGCGTCACTTTGTGCAGCCAGATATTTGTAGTCGTAGGTCCAGTCCGCGGCGGGGAGCGCGACCATCAATTTCAGATTCGCGGCGCGTAGCGGCTCGCCTAAATCGTGAATGAAACGATTGAAGTCCGGCATGCTGGATTTCGGGACCTGCTCGAAATCCACGACCAGGCCCGGCTGGTGCTGCGACTTTACGAAATCGCTGAGTTCTTTGACCAGGCGGCCGCGGGCCGCAGGATGCGCCAACATGTCCGCCATGTCTTTGATGGCCCAGTCTTTCCCGTTGTAGTTGTTCACCATCGACATGACAGGGAGTTCGAGACCGGTGGGCTGCATGGATTTCATCCAGGCATCGAGCTTTGTGTGGGTGTCAATTTCCAGATGACCATCGGGCCATGCGGCGTGGAGCGCGTCAGGAATTAGCAAATCTATGTCGCGATAGTGCAACTGCAGAGAGGCCAGGCTGGAGGCGTCATCTTCTTCGTAAAACGCGGCCCGCAACGGATCGTAGTTCTGCGGGATTTTACCCAGCGCAGCAATCTTGCGTTTGCGGCCGCGAGTAGGCTTGGGTTTTAAGAGAGGCAAATGCGCGCGAACGGCATGAAGGCCTGCATGCGTGTCGGCCTGCAAAATATCGGGGAGCTCAGGATTGCGACCGACGTTAATCAGGAAAATTATGAGGACGATGGCGAGAAATCCGCCGGTGATTTCCAACACGCGGCGCGTGCGGCGCCAGCGGCGACGCTCCTGGTCGTAGAAAATGGGCTTGCGTTCAGGCATCGGGACAATCCAAGCTAGCCGTCCATTGAGATGGTGTCAATTACCCAACACACTAAGATGCGCGTAAATGCTGGCCTCGCTGTATTAGCTGGGTTGGCCCTGCGAGTGTTCTTCGTACTGAAGTTCCCCGTCACGGACTCGGGCGATGCTCCATTCTACATTGAGTTGGCTTGGAATTGGTTGAAGAACGGAGTGTACGGATTCACGGTGAATGGCCAGCTTACGCCGGTGGACATGCGCGTGCCGGGGTATCCGGCATTTCTGGCCGCGGTGTTTGCGTTCTCCGGAAATTCTCCGCGCGCTGTGATGCTGGCGCAAACTGTTCTGGACTTGGCTACGTGTTTCCTGATCGCGCTGATTGCGTCGAGGCTGGCGCCTGAAAGGGCCCGCAGACGTGTAGCGTTCGCTGGATTGTGGCTCGCGGCGGTTTGTCCGTTTACCGCAAATTACACGGCGGTGGTGCTGACTGAAACGTTGACGATATTTCTCACCACGTTGGCGATTTTAATTTTGATGGAAACGGAGTTGGGCAGGAAAATCAGCGACTTTCGTGATGGGAGCTTTGCGCGAGTACTGTTGAATCCGTGGTTTCTGGCCGGGATTGTGGCTGGGTTTGGCACGCTCGTGCGTCCGGAAACGCCTTTACTACTGTTTGCCGCTGGTTTGGTGCTGGCGATTAAGTGGTGGCGACCGATGAATTGGCCGAAACTTTTGCGCGCGGGTCTCTTGCTTGCGGTTGGATTGGCATTGCCGCTGGCTCCCTGGGCCGCGCGGAACTGGCGCACTTTGCACGACGTGCAATTCCTGGCGCCGCGTTACAGCGAACTGCCCGGAGAATACACGCCGCGTGGTTTCAACGAGTGGACAAACACCTGGTTGTGGCATTTTCGCGATGTTTATCTGACGCAATGGAAATTGAATGTGGAACAGATTTCTCTGGACGATATTCCGGCTATCGCGTTCGACTCGGCCGCCGAACGCGAACGAGTTTCCGATTTGTTGGACCAATATAACGAGGAGCTGACGGTTGGGCCCGCGCTGGACCAGCAATTTCGCGAAGTTGCACGCCAGAGAACGTCGCGACATCCGTTGCGCACGTATCTGAAAATTCCATTTTTGCGCGCGCTCACTTTGTGGTTCACGCCTCGTCTTGAACTGCTGCCGTATTCCGGGCATTTGCGTCCGGTGCGCGTGGAATGGGAGGACGATCGCCCGGATTTTCTGGTGACGCTCGCTCTGGTTGCGGTGAATTTTATTTATCTGGCGCTTGCTCTGGTGGGGGCTTGGATTGCGCGGCGACAGCCCGGCATGGCGTTGCTGGTTGCGTTCGTTATTATTCGCACGGCATTTTTCACTACGTTTGTGGAAACACCGGAGCCGCGCTACGTGTTGGAATGTTTCCCGGCAGTGATTGCGCTGGCGGCGCAGGTTTTTGCCGGGCGGGCGTTTCCTCGTGCCACGGCGTGGAGTTAAGCATCTTCCACCGGCTCGGGATGGATCGTTAGCCTGAAAATCTGCGGGAATTTTTCTTTTACGCGGTCTTCCAGCGCGGCGGTGATGTCGTGAACCTCGGTGATGGGAAGGCTTCCGTCCATGGCGCAATGGCAAGAAACCAGGATCTTGTGATCGGCGCTGCGCACGCGCACGTCATGGCAATCAGTTAACTCGTGATACTCCGATTGAAGCGAATTTAGGAAGTCTTGAACTGCACGCGCAAGGTCTTTCATTTCTTCGGCGCTGCCGATCTTTATACCCAGCGGCTCAATGTGAATGTTGATGCGGGCGCCCGGCTCTGTGGCTTTCAAGATTTCGTTTTCGAGTTCGGTGGCGCGGCGGTGTGCTTGACGGAGGCTGGATCCCTCTTCAACTTCCAGATGCAGTTCGATGAAAAGGTGGCCGTCATAATGATTCGCCGATATTTCGTGGATGGCGAGGCCGCGGCGCTGGGCGATGGCGCGGATCGTTTCAAACAAAGTTTCGTTCTTGCGGGCGCGTGGTTCCACATGGACTACCACGTCCGCGGGAACTATTTGGCTGATGCGCTTTTCCACTGTTTCACTGGCGGCGTGGGCCTGCTCGAGGCTGGCCGTGCGTGGGACGCTGATGGTCGCGTCCACAAAATAACGCTGGCCCGCCCGGCGCACGCGCACACGTTCTGTGCGCAACACGCCTTCGGTTTTGTCCAAAGCGGCGGTGATGCGCTCGCGGAGGCCGCTGGGAGCAACGTCGAGGAGAGCGTCGGCGGTGCGTTTGCCCAGGCGCGAGCCGATCCAGATAATCACTCCTGCGACGCCAAGCGCAGCGACAGCGTCCAGTTTGCCCAGCCACGGAATGCCGAACTTTTGGCCGAGCAATGCGCCGGTGATACCGAGGATGACTACGAACGTGCTCCACACATCCGTGGAAAAGTGCAGCGCATCGGCTTCCAGCGCTTCGCTGGGATATTTTTTGGCCACGCGATTCAGGGCGCGCGAACGGACGAAATCTATACCCATTGCCACCGCGAGAACTAGAATTGCGGTGAAGCTCGGGCGCACTTCGACGGAGTGAAAGATGAGGCGTTGGATGGCCTCGAATATGATGTAAACCGCGGTGAAGAGTAAGAGCGCGGTTTCTACGAAGGCGGAGAAGCTTTCCACTTTTCCGTGGCCATAGAGATGGTCGGAGTCGGCAGGCTTGTCGGCAACACGGACCGAGAGGTAGGTAATTACAGCCGCGACCAGATCGAGAATTGAGTGCAAGGCTTCGGACAAAATTCCCAAGCTGCCGGTCAACGCGGCGAGAAAAACCTTCAGGGTGACAAGCACAACGGCGGAGCCGATAGATGCGAGAGCCGCCAGCCGCTTCTCACGCGAGGCCTGTTCGATCGAAACTGGCGCCGACGGCATCGCCGGATTATACGCTGAGTCTGATGGGGCTTCGTAAAATGCGGCAAATCACTGCGGTCGATGACGGGAATGCGTTGGGTCATGTATGTTAGTGCAATGCATTTGACACGCGGGATGCACAACGTCGTTTTCATTATTGTCGGTTTGGCGTTGCTGTGCGTTGCGGGGTGCGATAGCCGATCAGCAGGAGAAAGTCGCTCGGCTGCAAAGGACTCGGCACCAAGCCAAGCTACGATTCCGGCAGTCGCGCCTCCTGCATCTTCTACTGGCGGATTTGACGGGGCTAAAGCCTTTGAACATGTGCGCAAATTAGTTGAAATTGGGCCGCGTCCGCCGGGATCGGATGGGATTCATCGCGCGCAGGATTACATCATCGGGCAGCTCAAAAGTTTTGGCTGCCAGGTGGAGGAGCACAATTTCAACGGCTCGACTCCGCTTGGCGATGTTGCGATGGAAAATATTTTTGCGAAAATTCCGGGTACGGGCCGCGATATCGTTCTCTACACCACGCATTACGACACATTGCGCATGGCCAACTTCGTGGGCGCGGACGATGGAGGCTCGGGTACCGGCACGATGCTGGAAGTGGCGCGGATTTTTTGCGGCCGGCAGGCAAAGAGCGCCCTCAACGTGTGGATTGTGTTTTTCGACGGAGAAGAAGCGCAGAGCGAGTGGGCCGACAAGGATAGCGTTCAGTGGACGGACGCGAACAGCACTTTTGGCAGCCGCGAGATGGCCGCAAGCATGGCTATCTCCGGAGACCTGAAACGTGTGAAAGCAATGATTCTTGCGGACATGATCGGGTCATTCGATCTCAAGATCAAGCGAGACACGAACTCCACGCCGTGGCTTACGGACCTGATCTGGGCGACCGCTGCGCGACTCGGTTATGCGAATGTCTTCGTCAACGAAGGCACGGTCACATCTCTTGACGATCATCTCTCCTTCATCCATCGCGGAGTGTCTGGGTGCGACATCATCGATTTCGACATCGCGACAACCTATTGGCATACTCCCGAAGATACGTTGGACAAAGTGGATCCACGCAGTCTCGCCGTTGTGGGCCATGTATTCGTGGAGACATTGCCTGCGCTGGAGAAGAAGTTCCACTGACACGGACTAGGAAGGAGATTTATCAATGTGCAGGAACATCAAAACGCTATTTAATTTCGAGCCGCCGGTCACTTCGGGAGAGGTTCGGGATGCTTCGTTGCAATTCGTGAGAAAAATTAGCGGGTTCAACAAGCCTTCGAAGGCGAACGAAGCTGCGTTCCTGGGCGCGGTGGAGGAAATCGCGGAAGCGTCAATGCGTTTGTTGAAGTCGCTCGAAACGAACGCGCCGCCTAAGAATCGCGACGAAGAAGCAGCCAGAGCCAAAGCGCGCGCAGCCGAACGATTTGGCGCTCAAGGGTGAAGAAGTCTGCGGTCTATGAACAATGCGCTTAGACCGAAGTCATAAGCTAACTGAACTACCTCTCTAATTCCGAGTTTCCCCGAGTCTACTTCCCCCACTGTTCGAGGACGAACGCCCCGCCCGGCGACGCCACGGTTACTGGTTGGCCGCTGTACTATTGCGACGGGTGTTTCCGGAGCGGAAAATGGAAGGTGGTAGCCGACGCCAAAGATGGTTCAAGGCTAGGGATAGGCGGGGCGAAAAGGCTGTAAATCCCGTAGGGCGTGTGAAAACGAATGGCTGATCCGGTACAAACTGCGCAAGCGACCGCGCTCGAAATCCCGATCACAGTTCAAGGGTCGAAGACCGTGGAAGGAGCGGAGCGGAGGGAGCTATTCACGGAGACGACCAAGACCATGTTCGTCTCTGACAATGGCGCTGTATTGAAATTGGATGCGAAAGTTCTGCCGGGTCAATGCGTCTTTTTGCGCAATGAAAAGTCCGGAAGAGAAATTCTGTGCAAAGTGCTCGGCTCGCGCCAAGCCGGCTATACGGATTTGGAATTTACCGTTTCCGATCCGAAATTTTGGGAAGTACCGGCCGAACAACCTCCGACCAGCGAGCCTAAGGCCGAGGCGAAAAAGGAAGTTGAAGAAGTAATGTCGAATTCGGCCCCGGCACCGCGTGCGGAATCGTGGGCGCCAGCCAGCGAAGGAATTCCTGTCGCAAATCCGGAGACTGCATCTCCGGCTGCCGCTGCTCCTTTACCTGAAGCGACGGAGACTTCAGCTCCGGCGGCAGAAGGCACCGAAGGGGCTGATGCAAAAGACGCGGTGCCTGATTGGGATGAAGCGAGGGACGCTCAGCTAGTTGCGTTGCTGGCGTCCATGGATGGCAAGTCGAAGGCGCGGCGAGAAACTCCGAAAGTCGGAAAAGAGACTGGAGATGCCGCGAGCGCGGATGTCGCGAACCAAGCAGCTCAGACAGGTTCCGCGGCCGCGGGCAAATCATCGGCACTCTCGTCCGTACTCTCCACGGTTGGCAAGATCCGCGAATTATTGGCAAAGCAGAATCCGATTTATGTAGGAGCCGGTGTCGCTGTTTTGGTTGCGGTGGTAGCGGTTGGCGTTTGGCACGCGAAGAGTTCTCCAGCGCGAATCGATAACCGACTATCCGCGTTCTCTGGGCAACAGATGGCATCGGTCGCCGTACAAGCACCGCCTTCGACAGGAGCTTTAAGTGCAAACAATGGGGGACCGGCGTCCGGCGGAACTTCAGCGAACGTTAAGCCTCTAACTGAGGCCCAAAAGAACAATGCCTCACCCGCAAAAAGTGTAACTCCGGCGACAGCGGGCTCTGACGCCACTCGATCCGACAAAAGCACGGATCCCGACGCGTCATCCGAACCCAGGTTTGTTGAGCCTTCGGCAAACTCCGACGAAGGCGGAGTAGCACACTCGATACATCGAAACTCAAACGGAACAAGAACCGCGGAGAACGTCCCTGCGAAAATCGTGTCGCAAACTCAGCCGGAAATCCCTGGTTGGGCAACAGGGCTCGACGTCGACCCGGTGGTGAAACTCGACGCGCTGATCGACGAAAAAGGCAATCTGGTGGAAGCAAAACCAATTTCCGGGCCACGCGTGCTGCAAGCCTCCGCGCAAAGGGCCGTGGCTCTGTGGGTATTTGAACCCGGGCTCTCCGGCGGAAAACCGGCTGCGACACATATGACGCTGACTGTTGAGTTTCAGAAAAAAGACACCGGGACGAACTAGCCGCCCCATCCCCGAAGCTTATTGAGTCCCACAACCAGTGGAATTTCCACAGCGTAATAGCGTAGAAATGGAGTTATGCGGGATAGAAAACTGCGTTGCGGCATCCGTTCGAGCATTCCGGCGCGAACTTTCCGAAACTTTTTAGGTCTATTGTGGATGTCGTTTCCCGCGGTAGTTCTTCTGCTGCTTTCCTCGTTCGTGCGGTCTGCTGAGGGGCAAACGTGTGGCTCGCAGGGTGTCGCAGTCCAAGTGCTTGGCTCCGGTGGGCCGGAGCTGCGAGACAAGCGAGCTTCGAGCAGTTATCTGTTGTGGGAAGATGGGCAAGCGAAAGCGTTAATCGATGCGGGCGGCGGAAGCGCTCTGCGGTTTGGCGAAAGCGGCGCGCAAATGTCGCAGCTCGATGTGATTTTTTTCTCGCACTTTCACGTCGATCATAGCGGAGATTTTTCCGCGCTGATCAAGTCGTCGTGGTTCGAAGATCGCAAAAATCCTCTCCCGATCTACGGTCCGCCCGGAAATGATTTCATGCCCTCGACTACCGAGTTTGTGAGTGATTACTTTGGAGGCAAGCACGGAGTTTATCGCTACCTTAGCGAACTGCTGGAGCCGGACGAGGAGGGTAGTTACAAAATGCAGCCGCACAACGTGGAAGAGAGTTCAACGCCGATCGCTGTATTTCGTAATGCCGACCTCTCGGCGTCCGCTGTGCGCGTGATTCACGGAGGCGTTCCGGCACTGGCTTGGCGAATTGAAACGCGGGGCAAAGTGATCGTTTTCAGCGGAGACACTAATGGCGAAGGCGCCGGACTTGTGAAATTGGCGACGGATGCTGATTTGTTTATAGCGCACAACGCAGTGCCGGAAGGGGTTACTGGAGTGGAGCGGAACCTGCACATGCCTCCTTCGGTGATCGGTGAAATTGCGCAGGAAGCCCATGTGAAGAAGTTGGTTTTGTCTCATCGCATGCTGCGCACACTGGGAAAAGAGGCTCAGACGGAATCTGAAATAAGGAAACGGTACGCGGGGCCTTTGCAATTCGCTAACGATCTGGATTGCTTCCCTCTCAAATAACGGATTCAGTGTACTGCGCAACGGGCGTAAACGGCAAAGCGAGGTTGAGATGACCGAAAGAATGTGGAATGAATTGCAAGAGTCAGAGAATGGCGCCACGCGTATTCAGCGGCTTCGCGCGAAGAATGGCGCTGTCGGGGCACTGGCAGTCGGCGCACTAGCGTTGGGAGCGGTGGCCGTGGGGGCGCTGGCGATCGGGCGTCTCGTGGTTGGAATGTTGCGTGTCGGCGACGCGCGGATTCGTAGCTTGGAGATTGAAGATCTGAAGGTGAAGCGTTTGCATGTCGATGAGCTTGTGATTACCGAGACACTGATTACACCGGCCGAGAATGAGCGGGGAAGATAAGTCTCATAGCGGGATCGCGTTAACCCTGAGCCCAATCGGACTGCTTTGCGCGGCAGAGGATCGCTAAGCCATTCCTAAACCACTTATAATTTTCCTCCCATCCGCCGTTCTCTTTCCTCCTAAACCTTCTATTATCACTATAGATGCACGATAGAAATTATTAATCGAAGCGATTACGAAGTTCTGGCTGCCGCCGCGGCGCGCTTGTTGCTATATTTCTAATCAAGTCGCCCCGCTTTTGGTTGACCGAGAGCAAGAAAATCGGAACGCACGAAGTTTTCGAATGAAGCATCAGGGGATTGCGATTGAGTATTAGTCGCTTGCTAATTTTTTTCCTTCGGCGGTTGTGGCTGCCGGTCGCAGTGTTTGCGGCCTTCAGCATTTTGTGTGTTCTGGTTTATATGCGGCTGGAAGGGTTGCGATGGTTGGATGCACTTTTTTGGACCGTTCACCCGCACTCGATCGATTATCGGACCGTTCATAGATCGACCAAGTTATTTTCGCTGTTTGTATACATAGGTGTATTTACGTTCCAGGTTTGGATCGCGGAGCGTGTCCTGGTGACGATATTTAACCGTCAGGGTGTGGAGGCATGGAAATCCATGATCAACGATATGAACATTCGCAAGTTGCAGGATCACTTCATCATTTGCGGATACGGGCAGGTTGGACGGACTGTGTTCGATCAGTTGACGCGTTATCAAATTCCGTTGGTTCTTATTGAGACTGACGAAGGACTGTACCGCCAGCTTTTAGGCGAGGGCGTAATGGTGATTCACGGAGACGCGAAGAGGCACGATGTTTTGCTGGCCGCGGGAATTGAGCGAGCCCGCGGCATATGCATCGTGATCGACAACGACGCAGACAATCTTTACATCACGGTGACTGCCCGTTCTTTGAACGCAAAAGCCAAAATCATTACGCGCGCGGGCCAGCAGCGTTACGCTACGGCCATACGCAATTCGGGCGCGGACGAAGTGATCATTCCTGAATACGAGGGCGGCATGATGACCGGCCGCATGATTCAGCGCTACTATCCGGTAGCCGTAAAGCTGCAATAATCTGAGCGAGTTCGAGGACGCCGATTCGGGAGATAAAAATATAACCTACTGCCCCTGATTTCTATATACTCCATCAATCTATTAGCATTGGAGGTATCTTTATGTCTTCCGCGGCGCAGCCGATTTCAACGCTTGAGAAAAACAAACAACTCCTGGTTCGCTGGTTTGATGAGGTGTGGAACCAGGGCCGGCGGGAAACTATCTTCGAACTTTTCCCTGACGGAATACTTCATGACGGCTCGGCACAATTATCGGGGCCAGAGGCGTTTTGCAGTTTTTATGACGCCTTGCACGCTCAATTTTCAGACTTTCACTTTAGCCCAGTCGTGGCATTGGCCGAAGGCGATCTTGTTTGCGTGCATTGGAGTGTTGCGTTTCGCCATACGGCCAGCGGTAAGGCGCTGAACGTGAGCGGAACGACGATCGTGCGCGTGGAAAATGGCGTGTTCGTCGAAGCTTGGCAAAATTGGGACGCCGCCAGCCTGGGCACTCAACTCGGCGGCCAGCCTCCCGCTCCTCTATGGTGAGCTCACATCGCGTGCTATCAGCCGCCATGCGAAAACTGCGCCGAACAGCGACAGCACTACGCAAATCAGCATTACGGCGCGAAACCCGTACACGAACGAGCGGTCGATCGCCGTCGTGATTTGAGCCGCGGTGGAAGCATCAACCCCAGCCGGAACGCTAACTGCCGCAAGCTTGATCTCATTCGATCGCAATTCCCGAGTTGCCTCCGCCGATATGTCCATAGTGCTAAGACTCTTGTCCAAACGAGAACTGAAGGCGCTGACCATCACGATGCCCAGCGTAGCAACCGAAAGTAATCCGGCCACGCGCGCGACAGCGTTATTGATGCCCGAGGCGGTTCCGGCCCGATTTTGATCCACTGCGCTCATCACGATAGTGGTCAATGGAGCGACGCTCACCGCCATTCCCAGACCTAGCACCAGAAACGCTGGGAAAAATGTTCGCCAGTAGCTGCCGCCTATGGATGGCACGGCACAGAGCAGAAATCCGACAGCGGCGATGATGGGGCCGACGATCAGCGGTAGTTTGGGCCCGTAGCGCGCGACCAAGCCGCCGGACCAGCGCGAAAGCAAAAACATCAGCAAGATCAACGGAAGCGCCGCAGCACCTGCGGCTGTTGCCGAATAATGCTGAACCTGAATTAGATTCAGAGGGTAGAGAAAGAAGAAAATTCCGAGCGCAGCGTAGAGAAAAAGCGTAAGCAAGTTGGCACCGCTAAAATCGGGCGAACGAAATAGGTTGAGTGGAACGATTGGGGATTTCACGCGAGATTCAACGCAAATAAAGGCGACTAAGGACGCGCACCCGATAACCAGACTGCCCCAGACGGGAAGTTGACTCCAACCGAGATTGGAGGATTCAACGAATCCGTAAGTGACGCCCGCCAAGCCTACTGTTGCGAGCAAAGCTCCAGTCCAATCTACGGTTGTCGGTTCCACGTTCTTACTTTCCGGCACGCGCCACAGCGCGAGCACAATCACAGCGGCGGCGATGGGCACGTTGATGAAAAACGCCCAACGCCACGAAGCATGTTCGATCAGCCAGCCGCCCAGCACCGGCCCTATGGCTATGGTTATGGCGGTGAAGCCAGACCACGTGCCGATTGCCCGGCCGCGTTCTTTCTCGCTGAAAGATGCGCTGATGATGGACAAGCTGCCGGGCACAAGGAACGCTGCGCCAACTCCCTGTATCACGCGCGCGATTACGAGCTGGTACATGTTGGGAGCGAGGCCGCAGCACGCAGATGCAATCGCGAAAACCACCACGCCGGCCAGAAACATCCGCCGGCGTCCAAGCAAATCGCCCAATGATCCGCCCACGAGAATCAACGCGCTTAGGAAAAGAGCGTAGCCTTCGACGACCCATTGCAGGTCAACGACGGTACCGCCGAGACTTTTCTGAAGTGCAGGCAGAGCGACGTTTACGATGGTGCTATCGATGAAGGCCATGCTGGATCCGAGGATAGTTACTGCAAGGATCCATGGTTCGGCACTTTTTGCGCACGGAGCGGCCGCGCTTCCGTACTGGATTGCGGCCTCGTCACATGGCGCCTTCATAAAATAATTTGGAGGAAAAGCAACCCGATTGCGTCGGCTGCGGAAAGGTTGGTACTGAATCGATTGAGCGGCAACATGCTTGATGTGGAGAGTTTACTTCGCGATGGCGTGACGCGCTACTTTAGAGCGATCAAGCGTTCGGTTTATCAGCAGCATTGAGCAAAACGTGAGGGCTACTTTAGAGGCGGAGCAGGCACGATGGGCAGACGCCGTGGTTCGCCGTGAAATCCGCGGACTTCGATTTCATCGAGCAGAAGCGAAGGCGCGGTGACCGTGCTGGGAATTCCGCCTTGCGCCGAGCCGAAAGCTCCAAGGGCGGTGCCAGCAAAGCCGCCAGCAGGATTCTGCATATAGGTGCTCACGGCGCTATCGCCTCCGACGCCCAAAATATTGCGCATAGAACGAAGCGTGAGGCCTTCGATGTGGCCGCCGCGAACCATTTCCTCGCGACCATCTGCGACGTACACACGATAAACGGTCAACGGCATGCGCTCGCCGCTGGAAAGCCCGCCCGCAATGGAGCCGATGAACTCGTTGAAATCTTCCTGGCGTATGGACGAGAGCGCGGGATTGTCCATGCGTTTTACTTCCAGACACCATTCGTGGCCGTCGTTATGGCAGGCATCGAGGAATTTCTTTTTCAGCGCGGCGGGGTTCAGCGAATCGCTGGCTTGGAACGAAAGATTGCTGGCAAGAGGGATGGTGTCGGAAAGCATTGCCGAGCGCGCGTGGCCATTTGATTTCTGGAAGTCAGGGCCCGGACGGCGCGACATCAGCAAGTTTCGCAGAATCCCATTGTCTACCAGCGTTACGCGTTCCGCTTTTACGCCTTCATCATCCACCGCATAATTCCCGAGCAACACATTTCCTTGAAATTCTTTCAGCGTGGGATCATCGACCAGGGTCACGTTACTCGGAAGCACTCGCGTGCCCACGCGCCCAGTCCATTCGCTGCGGCCGCCAAAACGCTCCATGATCGCGTCGAAAGAAGAGCCCATGGAAAGAGGTGGGCGCGCTCCGGACAGTGAAGGCGCAAGAACCTGAGCGAGGACGGAGCCCGCAGCGGACGCATCAAAAAGCACTGGACCCGTATAATCCGCGACCAGCGGGCTCGCGCGCAATTGCATCAGCTCAGTTCCAGTTTGCGCCAACGATTTGCTCAGCGCCGCCGGATCCGGAAGGTCTGCGGGCCGCGCGACGTATAGCGAATAATAATTGTGCAGCAGCATGCCGTCGTCAGCCTGCGTATCGAGAGCTGCTTCCACCGCAGCCAGGCTTCGCGACGTGCGCAATGTGGTGCCTTCGCTATTCATCAAATAATAGGTGACGTACACCATGTAATAGTTCACGCGCGAACCGTTCAGCTGCGGAAAATCTTTCAAAACTTCAGAAGCCTTGCGCGCTTCTTCTTCCCAATTGCGCGGGGTCCAGTCGGGATCGACGCGCGGATCAATTTGCTGCGTGGGCGGCTCCTGAGCGAAATCGTCAATTTCCGGCGGCTTAGTCAGACTGCGCAGAAAAGCTTGCTTCAGCGACATCTGCGTGGCGGCCTGTTTGTAAGCTTGATCGGTGGCGAGCCACAAATCCTGCCGCAGCGAATTGTAGTCGCGGTCAATTCCGACTTGCCCGGTGGAACCGAGAAAACCCTGAAAGCCGTCTTCACTGATGAAATTCGAGCTATCCAGGTGATAATCGCCCACGCGTACATCCACGCTCATGATGCGGTCGCGCGTGGTGGAAGTGTTCACCAGCGAGCCGAAAGATGCGGTCACCGTGCGCACGTCCAAATCCATCAAACGGTATTCGATGTAGAAAGGTTTACTCACGCCGGGAATCTGCAGCCGCGTTCGGGCGCGCTCCATTTCGTCGTGCATGGCGTGGAGAGTTTGGTCAGTTTCGCCGGACGGCACGGCCGCCTGCGCAGTGGCTGTAACGGGCAGTGGAGAGGTCGTCGGCAAGTTGTGCGCGGGCGTGCCCGCAAATAAAGGAAACGCAAACGCCGCAATCAAAACAAACACTGAAAAGTTCTTCAAGGCTATTGTCCCTTTGACTGCGAATTGTTTTCCGCGGTTTTAACGGAGCCCGGGTAATGTCCCTGCGGGTCATGAGCCGGCGGCGGAAGAATGGGCGGCTTGTCCGTGGACGTTTCTTTCTTCTGCACTTCCATTTCGGAAATCAAAATTGCCGGCGCTACGGCCGAAACCGGAACGGAGCCGGATTCAGCGCCGCAATAGCCGTTGAAAATATCCGGCGTGTCCCCAGTGGCCACGATTTTCGTCAGAGAGACGAGCGGCGTTCCAACAATATCAACGCCGCGAACCAGTTGATCCGGGCGTCCGTCCGGGAAAACTTTGTAAACAACCAGCGGCAGCACTTGAAATGCTTGCGGCTGAGAGCGGCCGGTGAAAGTGAAACCGCCGGCGATATCATCGATCAGCAGGCCAAACGGTTTTCCCTGCGCTTTCACAAGTTCGATCAGCTTGCTTCGTAGTTGCGCGTCCGTCATCGTCTTGGAACTCGAGACGATCAAATTTCCCTGGCGCGCGACGGGGACGTATCCAAGCTGCCGGCGACCGTGACCGTTCGACTCCGGAATGGTCACCAGCGGCGAGCGCGACATCAGGAAAGTTTTCAACACTCCGTGATCCACCAGCGAAACATTCTCGCCCGGGACGCCTTCGTCATCGAACGCGTAGTTGCCGAGCAACATTTGGCCGTGAAAAGCGGCCTCTGTGGGATCGTCCTTGATGGAAATAAAGTCCGGCAGAATCTGTTCGCCGACTTTGCTGGTGAAGGTCTGGCCTTCGTTGATGTCTTTCTGGCGGAATCCTTCGGCGCGGTGGCCGAACACTTCGTGGAAGAAAACGGCGGCAGCTCGTCCGGTCAAAAGCGCCGGACCGGCATAAGGCTCAACGAGCGGAGCGTGGTCCAACGCTTCTGTTTCGGCAATCATGGTCTTGATGCGGTCGAAAACAATTTTGTCTGTCGGAGCGTCTTTGGTATCCAGCCAATCGAAATTCGCATAGCGATTGATGTCCATGCCATCCGGCGCTTTGCTTTGAACGTAAAGCTCGAGCCGGTAATGCACCTGGCCGAAAGCGAGTTTGGTTCCTTCGGTGTTCACTTGATACTGATTCATGCCCAGGGCAGTGAACGTGGCGATGGAATTCAGCACGGCAGGCGATTCGCTGAACGCGGCGGTATATTTCCGCACGCGCTCTTCCCATGGAGTGCGATCGACTTTGATTTCAACGCGCGGCCCGATGGAGACGTGCGCTTTCTCACGCGAAAAATCCGGCGCGTTTCCTTCTGCTGTTTGAACTTGAACCTGCTGGCTGGTTTCCACCTTGATAAGCGCTTCGGTGGCGGCGCGGTATTGCCGGTCAGTCTCACGCCAGATTTCGCGGCGCAGCACGTCAATATCATTGTCGAGCGCCATGGTTGTGCCGGGGCTGGTCCAGCTCGGCTGGCGGTCGCCCAGCTTGTGGGTGTCGTCGAGCTGATAGGTTCCCACTCTGGTCTGCACTTCAAGCCAGCGCGCGCGATTCTCCGAGCTGGAGAGCAGAGCGCCATTCGAGCCGGAAACTTCGGCGTACTGACGGTCCGCGACTGTATAGCTGATGAAATAGTCGGGCGGCTCGGACTTTGAAATACCCGTCATTGAGCGGTTAAGCTCTTCCTGCATGGCGGTAAGCACAGGTGGAGTTGAATTTGACGTAGGTTTCGCATCGCCAGCGATGCAAACCCACGCGCTGAGGAGGACGGCTAAGCCGAGAAATATTGTTGCGGTCGTCAGTTTAGTTTTCATCGTTGCACAAAGCCTTACAGTTTAAGATAGGATGCCTCGAATCCAAAATGAAAACCGGCGAGACGGAAAACCCGGCGCGGAAACGACAATAACGGCACAAGGAGACTTAGATGCGCGCCATGGTCGTTAGGAAGTATGGAGCACCTGAAGTTTTTGAGGCTCGTGAGGTCCCCGATCCCCAGCCAAAAGCGGGAGAAGCGCTCATTCGCGTGAAGGCGATCGGCGTAAATTTTGCCGACCTTCTGCAGCGTATGGGAATTTATCCCGGAACGCCCAAACCGCCTTTCATTCCGGGCATGGAAGTTGCGGGTGTAGTTGAGAAAGTTGCGGAGGGCGGTAAAGCGGCGGAAGGTGAGCCCCTTAGACCCGGCGAAGCAGTTGCTGCTCTTACGCACTTCAATGCTTACGCGAGCTGGGTTGCTGTTCCAGCGCGGCAGGTCTATCGCCTGCCTGCAGGGATGCCGTTTGATGATGCCGCCGCCATCCCCGTTAATTACCTGACTGCCTACCATTCGATGTTTGCGATGGGCAACTTGCAACCTGGAGATAGGATTTTGGTGCATGGTGCGGCTGGTGGCGTGGGTATCGCTGCCGTACAGCTTGCGCGAACTCGCGGTTTGGTAATTTTCGGCACGGCAGGACCGGCCAAGCAGGAGTACCTTCGCAAAATCGGTGTGGACCACGCTATCGATTACGAGAAAAGCGATTTCGTCGACGTGGTGCGCAAATTCGCGCCCGACGGAATCGAAATGGTGATGGACCCGATTGGCGGCAAGTCCTTTTCGCGGAGTTATAAGTGCCTGGGTCCTACCGGCCGGCTGGTGATCTACGGCCTTTCCGCCGCTGCGGGAGGTGGCGGAAAAAGAAGTCTGATCCGCGGGATCAGCGCGCTGGTCCGGACTCCGCGATTTCATCCGCTGAAATTGATGAGCGCAAACATCGCGGTGATCGGCGTAAATCTGGGTCGAATGCAGTTGCGTGGACCTATGCTGCGCGCCGAGCTTGATGAGATTTTCCGGATGTACGCCGCGGGCAAGATCAAGCCGGTGATCGGCAAGTCTTTTGCACTGGCGGAAGCCGCTGCGGCGCACACCTACATTCAGGAAAGGAAAAATATTGGCAAGGTCATTTTGACCGTGAAGTGATCCGGACATCACGTGAAGTGATCCGAACATCAATTGTTAACAGCGGGACCCGGCTTGGCGAATAGCGATTCGTCCAATTTAGGATTCAACTGTACGTTTTGGATGGTCGATTCGAAAAATTTTGCTCCGCCGCGATACGTAACGGTTGAAAACGCAAATACCCGGCCGTCCACCGTTCGGTAATCGCTCCAGCGCTGCTCGTTGTCGGATGTCCCTTGCGCTCCCATGGATTGGAATCGCGCCGCGGAAAGCAGGTGCGTTGCGGGATCGAAAAAAAGTTTCACCGGGCCGAACGGTCCGTCGATGGACACGCCCAGCGTTTTCTTTCCGTCGATGTCCGCTTCTCCGATGAATTGCCCGTTCATTTTCCCGGCAAGCACTTGCTCGTAAACACCCCACCCGCCTCCGAAAAGGGAGATGCCGCGCTTGAATTCTGAAATTACAGGCGTGGTGTCGCGTGTCCCCTGCGGGAGTTGCAGCCACGCCGAATTTCCATCGCAAACCTGGACCACTTTTTGCCCGCCGAAATCTACTTCGCCATGCGAACGGTCGGGGTATGCAACCATCCACTTCACAGCGAGAGTTGTGTCTCCCTGCGAAGTCATGATTTTCCCGCTTTCATCAATTGCAAGTGTCGTCACGGAACTGAGTTTTTCACCTCCGGCGGCGTTTGCTGCTTGCAGCAATACTTCGTTACCTCGTTTCGTTTCATCGCCGGCATTCGCGGCAGGCTGGGCTGGTCGCGCGCTTGCTACCAGCGCTGCGGGAATTGCGGCGAGACAAATAATTGCACTGAGTTGAGACCACTTTGTCATGTTGGGATTGCTCCTCTTGAATAATAGTTAGACGTCTTCCGCGCAAAAAAGGATTTCGCGCCGCTTCTGCCCTTTTTCGGCGTATCAAATGCTCTCGTTGCTCGCATGGAACTCGTTTGTTCGCAAAACATTGCGGATTGCGCGCATGTCGTAAAATTGAAGAACGAGGGACCCATGAAAAGCCTGGCTGCAACTCTGGTGGTATTGGTAGTTTCGCTGCTGATTTACAAATATTATTTCGGAAAAGCGGAGTCCGACGGCGCCGGAACGCCCGCGCAAACCATCAATATCGTCGGTGTGAAAAATGACCTTATCGCTATCGCGCAAGCGGAACGCGCTTACCAGGCTGAACACGGCAGCTATGCTTCTTTGGACGATCTCACATCCAATGGCGCAGTAACGTTCGAGAAGCGGGGACGCCAGGGCTACACCTACGAAATTCAAAATCCCGCCGGAGGATTTCGCGTAGTTGCGCACTGTCCCGCGGCCACAAATCCGGGCTGTGCCGATTATTCCATCGATCAGAGCATGGAAGTTCAAACCGGGCAGTAATCACTTACGCGCTTTCGGCCTTGCCTATACCGCTTTCTCTCACGTCGCGCGACAATCGCGCCCCGCTTCCTCGGAACAAGGGAACATCCAGAAGGCCACCTGCGTACCTTTGCATGAAGTTCAAGAAGCTGGAAAACGGAGGAGCTTGCTATGGAACCCATCGGACTCGTTGCTGTTGTGCTGGCGTTTTCTGTGCCGTTGGCTGGAATTTACGCCTGGTATCGTGTGCGAAAACTCAGGACGGAAGAACGCCTCGCGGCTATTGCGAAAGGAATTCCGGTCCCCATCGCGGAGGAATTGCCCCCGCACGCACCTTCGCGGCACGCAGCGATTTTGCTGATCGCGGCCGGGCTGGGTTACACGTTGACGTTTGCTCTGCTGGCAAAATTTGATGCGGACGCAATACAAGCGGCCGTTTTCGGTGTTATCCCGGTCTCGATCGGAATCGGTTATTTGGTCGATGCGGTGCTGGTCCGACGCGAACTCGGACCGTCAGCCTGAAAGATGTTCAGCGGACTGTCGTCGCGCGTATTGCGTGCGGCTGGCGTGAAATCAGGGAGTGCGCTTCTGGTCGGCGACGGTTACGCCCGCTTCGGCATAGTCCGTCGCCGGCAGATCGACAAACGTCACCTGAATATTTTCGCGCTTGGCTTTTCCGTCTTCGACTAAGACTTGCGTAATGCGCTCAGCCAGTTTGCGTTTTTGCTCCGGGGTGCGCCCGGCCACCCAGGTTACCTGCACGTATGGCACAAAACCTCCTCAAGTTTCGCCGCGTCAACTCGCAGTGTATCAATGCGCACGCCAGCCGCGCTATGGGATGCGAGCGGTTGGCGCGGGCAATTTTGTTCCGCAGTGGGGGCAGTTCGACCAGCCCCGCTCCACGCCACGCCCGCAATTCGGACAAGTGGCTTGAAGCGGCGTGCCACAGTGCGGGCAGAAAACAAATCCTGCCGGAACATCCTGAGCGCAGCCGGGGCACGGTTTCGGCATCGCGCTGCGCAAGATGAAGTACAAAATCATGCCGATTCCGTCGGGAATGAAAATCGCCAGCAGCGTCCACATTACGTAGCGCATGCCGCGACGTTTTGCGTCGCCATACACATAACCGGCAAGCAGCACGTAGGCCAATACGAAGAGCAAAATGCCAAAAGAAAACAGCAGTTGCAAGCTGGGATCCCACAGGCGCATGTGGTTATCGCTGGGCAACACCACCAAAAAAAACAGCAGTCCCAATCCAACATAAACGAGCAAACCGATAATCCAGGCAGCCCGTGGAATTACCTTTAGTTCTTTCCGAAATCGGCTCATGCCAAGCTCCTCTCGCGCCGCTGCTGAAGTGACAAAAACACGGCCGCTGCGCCACCCGATGCCCAAACAATCGTCGTAAAAATCGCGAACGCTATCCAGGCATGGTTCAAGCCCGGATCCAGCATTCCAAGTATTCCGCCGCTTACCAGCTTCACTACCGGCCAGCTAATCAGCGTCATGGCCCAGGCGAACAGAATTACGCTCATCATCACAATGCGGTGCCAGCGATGTTCTGCTTCTTCCGCAAGCCGTATGGCGGCTTGCGCCCGAGCGCGCTCCACAATCAGCGGCCTTGGTTGCGGCGTTGGCAGGCGGCGCATTCCGGCCGCAAGCAGTCTCCATCTGTCCACTTCAGCCGAGCAGTCCGCACAGGTTCGTATGTGGTTCATCACCTGCTCCTCCTCCGCGCGCGTGAGCGCATCGGCTGCAGACAGAGCCAACAGTTCGCGGACTTTCTCGTGGTCGCTCATTGCCATACTTCCCCCGGATAATTTGTTTCGAGAGTGTTTCGGAGACGATCGAGCCCTCGGCGCAATCTCGTTTTCACGGTGGAGAGCGGAGCGTCGATCACATCGGCGATCTCTTCCAGCTTCATTTCCTCTTCGAATCGCAGAGTCAAGACTTCGCGCTGGCTTACCGGCAAAAGTTCCAGCGCCTGGGCCAAGCGGCCGGAGCGTTCGCGGTCCATAATTCCATCGAGCACGGGGCGCTCGCCCGACGGCAAACGCGTGGCCGGCGATTCTCCCGGCATCCCCGGGATCGGCTCGTCCAAACTTTCCGGCCGTATTCGACGCAAATGGTCGATGGCAATATTTCGCGCCACAGTGAATAGCCAAGCTTCAAAATTACGCTTCGAATCGTATTGCCGGATTTTTTCCGCCACGCGTACCCAAGTTTGTTGAAACAAATCTTCCGCCTCTGCCGGCTCGCGCACCAGTCGCAGCAAATAACGGTAGAGGCGATTTTGATAACGCGCCAGCAGCGCTGAAAGCGCGTCCAGGTCACCGCGCTGAAGCTGGGCTACTTCGCTTTCGAGCCCCACACGCCCCTCCCACGCAATGGCTGCGCTGGCTATCATATCTATACTACGGACGAGACCTTGAAAAAGACTCACGCCGGATGCCATGGAACGGCCCACAAATGCCCGGCCCTCAGCGGGCCTGGGCCGCGGCGTGTGTTAGAATGTTTCTACAGTGCTGAAGATTCTTCAGGATCTGCTCGAATTACAGGCCGTGGACATGCGTCTTCAAGACGTTCACGCGCGTCTGGCTGCCTTTCCCAAGAAAATCGCGGATGCCGAAGCGCGCACGGCCGCGGCCAAAGCGGAGCTCGAACGCAGCAAAGCCGCGCAACTGGCCACCGTAAAGGACCGCAAAAAATACGAGCTCGATGTGGAGGGTTGGAAAGAGAAAGTCCGCAAGTACAAAGATCAAACCTCCCAGATCAAAACGAACGAAGCGTACAAAGCTTTGCAGCACGAAGTGCAGATGGCCGAAGAGCAAATCGCCAAGGCCGAAGACCGTTTGCTGGAGCAAATGGTTTCCGGCGAGGAGTACGACCGGCGCATCAAGATTTCCGAGAAAGAGCTGAAAGAAGTGGAAGAAACCGTCCGCGGCGAGCGTTCCAAGATTGATGCCGAAAAAGCCGAAAGTGAAAAGGCTCTCGCGGAATTAAATGCCAAACGCGCTGCTGTGGTTCCGCGGATTCCCGAGAAACTGATGGATCATTACGATCGCATCGTGAAGAAACATCACGGTGTCGCGCTCGCGGAAGTTCGCGACGAAAAATGTACCGCTTGCGGAATGCGTGTACGCCCGCATGTCTTTCAAGAGATGCGCCGATCCAACAGCGAGGAAATGTTTCATTGCGAGACTTGCACGCGTATTCTTTATTACTACGAGCCGGCGTCTTCGGCGGCTACAGCTTCTTCCGCTACTCCTTCCGCTCCAGCCGGCTCTCTCTCCAATGAAACTTAGGTTTCGAGACTCCCGCATTTTCCTTCGCGTGGCCCCCTGCAAATGAAAACTGGTTTTAAGTCATCCAAGTCCAACGTTCCAGGAAGCGCACGCCTTTTCGGCGACGCTCATTCGGCAGCGCCGCCTGCTGTACACATTGCAAACATCGACGGCGCCTCGCGTGGCAATCCCGGTCCGGCATCGTATGCCGTTGTTTTGCGCGACCCTTCCGGCAAAATTGTTCTCGAATTGGCGAAGGATATCGGACGCGAAACGAATAACGTTGCCGAATATTACGCGCTGCTCGCCGCGCTGGATTACGCTACCTCGCACGATATCCACGCCCTGCGAGTCCGCAGCGATTCCGAGCTTCTCGTACGCCAAATGCAGGGCCGCTACAAAGTGAAAAGCCCGGACCTGAAGCCGTTACATGAACGCGCGGCTAAGTTAGCTCGGCAGATTCAATACTTCGTGATCGAACACGTTCGCCGGGAATTAAATTCGGACGCGGACGCCCTCGCCAATATCGCGCTGGACCAAGCCAGCGAGCGCCGCGCGCCGCAATTGCAAACCTCGTCCGCCAAAGAAGCTTCAGCCGCAGAATCTCGTAAGCCTTCGACGCGGGAAGCGGGTCGCCCATCTATCCAGATCCGCGCGCGTTTTCAAAATGGTGTGTTGGTCCCTACCGAGCCGCTCGATCTTCCAGAAGGCAGCGAAGTCACCCTGAATCTCTGCAAATAACTGAATGGACAACCCTTAGGCGTGGAATTCCGGGCAGCCCTTTCGCGGGGTTTGGTACCAATGCTCTATTGCCCGACCGTTCTTCGGCCTATAACCTCAACCTGCCAGACCAAACCTGTGACTCCATTGCTCGACAAACTTCCGACGATACTTGTGCTCGCCGTTCTGGTGGGCATATTTCTTTCGCTCCGGAAGCACGCTCCGTCCGCGCGAATCCGGCTCTGGACTTATGCCTGGGCATTAATTTTCCTGCACTTTTTCATTCAAGCATTCGAAACGCATACGGGAACTCTGGAAACGGTTATTGAATCGATTGATCTCGCCGCTCTCGAGCTTTCCGGAGTAGTTTTCCTTGTATCGATGCTTCGTTTGGTCGAGGATCGTGCGAAACGCCGAGGCATCCTGGCGCTTCTCGGAATTTCTGTGGCATTTCACGCCATTGCGGCCAGTTTCAATTGGCAAATCCCTTGGACCATGTCCGCGGCACTAGCGATTATCTTCTTTGGGTCAGCCATTCTCGCTCTTCGAGTCCGTCCGCTGCCGCGGTTCAACGTCGGGGTGGCCTTCGTTCTTATCGCCGTCGGAATTTGGGCCTTTCAGAAACAGTTGCACGGCAGTCCCGATTTCGCCATCAACGCTATCTTGACCATCTCTTTCGGATTGTGCGGACTTCTTTTTTGGAAACGCTATCCAAGAAGTTCAGCCGGCGTAATCGCTGTGTCAGGCGGATTTCTTGCCTGGGGCGCGGTTTTTCCGCTTGGCGCGGCGTTCCAATACATTTGGCCGAAGTTGCAGATGAATCCGGAAATATGGAACGTCCCGAAATATTTCGTCGCGTTTGGAATGGTGCTGACGCTTCTGGAAGACAAGTCGCGCATCATCGAGCAATCCAGCGCGCGCGAGCACGCCGAAAATTTGTTGCTCCAGCGCCTTTCGCACATCACTTCACGGCTGCTGGCGGGAAAAGATCCTGCCGCGCTATGCAAGGAAGTCGCCGTGGCGGTTACCGACGCGAGCAGTTTTAATAAAGCCGCCCTTTTGCTGGCTACGGAAGAACGCTTATTCCACCTGGCCGGTGCTAATGGTTTTTCGATTAATGAAACGGATTCGCTCGAAGAGCGCGCCAGAATTCTTACCATCGAGCAGCTGAAGAAGCTTTGCGACGGCGGCACAAAGCTGGGCAGCAATTCTTACCGCATGGCTGCCCCTCAGAACGAAGTTCTGATTCCGCTAATTTCATGGCGAGGGTCCTACGTCGGCTGCCTGTTCCTGAGCTGCGAGAATTCCGCAACGTCTCCGGACGTTTCAGAGATGGTAAAGCTCGAGGTGCTGGCGTCCGATCTCGCCGTCACCATAGAAAACACGCGTCTTCATCATCAGCTCGTGCGCGCGGAAAAGTTGGCCGCGCTGGGTCAACTCGTGGCGGGTGTGGCGCACGAACTGAACAATCCTCTTACCGGTATCATTGGTTACTCCGAATTGCTGGCGGAAGAAGTGCAGGGCGAGAAAGTCGTTAAGCGTTTGCAAAAACTGGGACATGAAGCTCATCGCATGAAACGCATCGTGGACGGATTGCTGCGATTCGCGCGCCAAAATAATCCCGCAGCGCGCGCTGCCGATTTGGATGGGGCCTTGCGCGACGTCATCCAGCTTCGCGAATTCCATCTGCGTAAACTTGGCGTCAAAGTGGAAACGCACTTGGATCCGAAGCTGCCGCCCATCGCTATCGGCGAGGACGAACTGAAACAAGTGCTCTTGAATCTTTTGAACAACTCGATGGACGCGGTGGAAGACAGCGCGCAACGGACGATCCAGATTCGCGCTTTTCGCCAACAAAACACCGTGGTGATTCAGTTCGAGGATTCCGGGCCGGGCTTTGCCGATCTGAATCGCGCGTTCGATCCGTTTTTTACCACCAAGCCGGTGGGTAAAGGCACCGGACTGGGCCTTAGCATTTGTTACGGCATCGCGCAGGAATGCGGCGGGGAAATCGTCCTTTCCAACAAACAACCTTACGGCGCGAGCGTGGTGCTGGAACTTCCGGTTTCTCTCGTAGCGGCCCAGCCCATTGCTGCACTCTCCGTTTAGCCCCCGATAAGAAATCCGGTTGATCCAATTCGCTATTGGATTTGTTTCAAGACGTAGGAGCGGTACAAGGTGTCGCGTTGCGCGGGGATGTATCCCGCGTCGGAAATAATACGGCGCAACTCGGCTTCGTTCGTGCGATTGCGAACGCCTGCTGCGTAAACCACATTTTCCTCAATCAGGATGCTGCCCACGTCATCGGCGCCGAATTGCAAACCAACCTGGCAAATTTTGATTCCCGGCGTGAGCCAACTCGATTGGATGTGGTCAATATTGTCGAGATAGAGGCGGCTGATCGCCAGCGTCTTAAGATAATCGAAAGCCGTGGCTTCCGGAATTTTCTTCCCCAATGGCGTATTTTCAGGAGCAAAAATCCAAGGAATGAAGGCGGTAAATCCACCGGTATCTTCCTGAATGCGTCGCAGCAATTCTAGATGGTTCACGCGGTGCCGGGCTTCTTCGCCGCAACCGAACATCATCGTCGCCGTGGTGCGCATGCCCAGCGAATGCGCGGCGCGATGTACCTCTACCCATTCTTCGGAGCGGCATTTCAGACGGGATATGCGCGCACGTATTTCGTCGTCCAGAATTTCCGCTCCGCCTCCTGGAATGGAATCCAGGCCTGTGTCGCGCAACCGCGCGATGGTGTCGCGCAGCGAAAGTCCGGAAACTTCCGCAATGCAGGTAATCTCCGGCGCTGAAAAGCAGTGTAAATGAACTTGCGGAAAGCGCTCTTTGATCGAGCGCAGCATATTTTCGTAAAACTCAATGCGCAGATCAGGGTGCAGGCCTCCCTGCATCAGCACGCCGGTTCCTCCCAGCTCGATCATCTCCTCAATTTTCTCGTAAATCGTTTCGAGCGGCAGGATGTAACCATCTTTGGCGCCGAGCGGACGGTAGAAGGCGCAGAACGAACAATACTCCGTGCAGAAATTCGTGTAATTAATGTTGCGATCGATTTGATAAGTGGCTACACGCCCATCCGTCTTTTTGCGGCGGACTTCGTTCGCAGCCATGCCGATTCCGATCAGATCATCGGAGTTGAAAAGATCGAGCGCTTCTCGTTGTGAAATACCCATTTCGGTTCGTCCTTACCGGCGATCAGACCAAATAAACCGGATTATTAATGCGCACAACACCTTCGCGCAGCACCGCGCCGTAAACTCCCAAGCACCCCTGATGGCGGAGCGCAACGTCTTGCAAAACTGCCGGCGCAGGTGTGGCCGTGTCAGGATCCAGATTAATCATCACGCAGCGCTCGTTTTTCTTTACGAGCTGTAGTGTGACGTCATCGCCGATTTGCAGCTCACTCCCGATCAATTCGTCTTCGTAGTATGGCTGGTCATTATCCCAGCGCACATAAAAGTTAGCACGAAATCGCCGGGTGTCGAGCTCCAAGCCTACTTCTTTCGAGAGCGCGCTGGCCGTACTCAAACCCAGGACGGAAACCGGGCGCGCATCAGTCTGACAACGCTCCGAAAATCGCAATCGTAAAGACCGGTCGAAGCGCTCTTCCAAATATCTGGTGAAGCGCGAATCACCCATGCGGAAAACTTCTCGCTCGGGAGTGCTTACCTCCACCGCGTAACTCGCCTGGTCTGGATTCTCTTCTTCTATTTTCGGCGCTTCCAGAAAACGCGGCCGAAAAAGAATCAGTTCGCGGCCCTGGCGCGCTGTCATCCAGGGGAAATTCGAACGGTTGCGATTGTCGATGAACGCAAAAACGCGGTCCCCGATCAGACCGGCGAAACTCACGCGCGCTTCTTCCAGATCCTCGCCGGCCATGCTTTTCACCGGATAGCGACGCAGGATGCTCAACTGGCCGATACGCTCCACACATCACTTCCCAAATCCTGCCGTGCTCTTCACCGGGGAACGGAAAAATTCCAATGGACGTGTGCGGGGAATCAATTTCGCCGCGGCGGCTTTCTCATAATACAGGCGCAATCCAGCGAGATATTCTTCTTCCAATCCGAAGTGAATATTTTCGGATAAGTAGCGTTCCAGGGCGCGAACGGGCAGGTCGAGTTTCAACGAGGCGCCTTCCGCGATTTCTCGAATGCGCCCGAGTCCATAGGCTTTCGAAGCTTCAAAATCGGCGAGAACCTCCGGAGTGATTGCATCTCGACGGCCAGCCCAAATCGCCAGCACGCAAGGTTTTCCGGTCAGTTCCTGCCACTGAAAAGCCACGTCGTACACGAACAAAGTCTCAAATCCCGGCACCGGCATCGATTCCGGATCGCCCTTGCAACACTCTTCGCCGCTGGGAGCCTTCCCTGCCAACGCCTCCAACTTCAGCGCAATCCGCAGCGCCGGATCTCCAATCACCAGCGCAGCATCAGCAACTTTCAGCATTTCGGAAGCGTCAGGCGGAGCGTCTACAAATTCAGGATGGATCTTCCAATGTTCCGCCGCGAGCAAACGAACCAGCGCAGCCGAACTCCGCGAACTGGTATCCAGCGCAATGCGCTTCACTTTTTCGATCGGGCGTTTCGCCACCACCAAAATGCTGCGGACCTCGCCTTTTGCGGCCACACCCATGCCCGGCAACACCACTACATTTTCCATGCGCTGGTATTCGATGGCGGGAATAATCGCGATGTCGGCATCTCCTCGCCTTAGGGCTTCGGCGCATTGCGAGGGCAGAGTAAATGAGAGATCGTACATCCCTGTGAGCGGCCCATCGGTAAAACCCCAGACCAGCGGGGCCGTATTAAGAAATTCAACGATTGAGATTCGAAGTTTTGCCATATTCAGTTATTTCACGCGCTACCTACCATCGTAGCACATCGATTTAGGCCCGGGCGTTTTCGCACGCAGTATCCGCGAGAAGGAAATTGGTTACGGAATCGGAGCAAAGCGGATTACTTCGTCCTCCAACGGAATTTCCATTTCGTGTTTCACCGCGGCTTGGTGCGCATCGGAAGGCTTCCAGCTTTCTCCTTTTCCCTCAACTTCAAACGACGCGAAGGCGTAGGGCGTCCCTTCGCAGGCAAGCATCGAACTTGCATTACAAATATCAAAGTGCAGGTGAGGTTCCGACGAATTCCCCGTATTGCCCAGGAGACCGAGCACCTGTCCGGCTTTCACTTTATCGCCGACTTTTACTCGCAGCGAGCCGGGCTGCATATGCGCATAAAATGCAAAAAGACCATTTCCAATATCCACAATCACGTGATTGCCGCCGATGGTTTCCAGTGTTATCGGGACGGCCAATGATTTCGCGCCGGGTGTGTTCTGCGGGATGCCGTCTTTCGTCTCGGTAACCGTTCCGTCAGCCACGGCGTGGATTTCGTGTCCGTACGCGCGATAATTCTTGTTGTCCGCCGGATCGCCTTGATACGTCTTGCCGTCCGGATAAGCTTCCACCCAATCGATGGCGAATCGTTGGGAGATATACGCTCGCCCGTTGATTGGAATCAACGCGCGCCGATGCACGGAAGTATTCGAAGGACCATTTCCGGCTACCCAATCTTCGCCATTCAATGGCGCACTGATCACCACCACCGGCTTTCGATCGACTGGCGTAGCGGGTATATCAACAGAAAACGCTTCCGGATAATCACCAATTTTCGCGGTTATCCGGTGGCTTATCGAAGCCGGCACCGCGTCCAGAGTGTCGAAAGTCGCCCACATATACACCACAGCGAATTGCGTAGGCCCTATCTTTGATTTTTGCGCGGCGTCTCCGCCATAATGGACTACCATTCCGTCAAGCTCGCCTCCGGAAAAACTCGCCAGCGGTTTCTGTCCGCCGTTGGCGTCCAACATTTCTATACGCGTCAGTTCACAATCCCATTTCCAGAGGTTGGAGACGTGCAGTTCGTACACCAGATGCCACTTTCCATCCGCGTTGAACGCAGTGGGCGCAACCGGAATCACAAGGTCCAGCGGAAACGTCAGCGGCTTCGGAGTATGTTCCACAGTTTTTGCGGCGTTCTCTTGAGGCGGTTTCGGCGCCGCGCTGCGCTTGAACGAAAGCGGCTGCTCCGGGACTCCACTTTGCTCCCAGGTCCCGGAAATTTCCGTGCCTTTATCGTTCATCTTTCCTTTGTATAAGCCGCCAATCCGGCTCACCTCAAACTTAACTTCGTTCCCGTCCAGCGACGCCTTCTCAATGGGCAGCGTCGCATGCTGGTCCACACTCTCCATCTGCCCAGCCAGCTCGCCACTGCTCGTCTTATGGATGGTAACCACCAGGTGAAGGCGGCCGCCCAAAACTCCTTCCCAAGTTCCTTCGAGCCCAGCCGCAGCATTTGTTTCTTGTGCCACAGCGCGCGCGTTCGAGAAAATTAAGATGACCAGTGCTGCTAACAAGAAGCGGCAGCCGCGAGGCATCCGTCGCGCCCGCGTAAAGTTCGCCGCTAACCCCCACGAATTCGCTTTTTCCGTATAACGCACCCGTCTCATTCTTCGCCCTCCTGCGGCCTTGTATTCTTACCGCAGTCCAGCCGCATGTCCAGCGCAAGCCGTTGAACTGAACGTAAGCGCATTTGAAAGGTGAACTTGCCGGGTCTAGAATCGATCGAACTAAGATGGAGCGATTTCTAAAAAGTCAGATTGGGTTAAATCGCCAAACTGCGTATTCGCCGCTACTCCAGGTTGAGTACTATCACCGCTGGACAATCCAGCAACCCCCTGCGTAATCTCAGCCCCGAATCCCACTTTTCCCAAAATGCAACCCGACCAATACTTAGGCTGGTTGGCGTTAGGTTTGACGCCAGGGCTCGGCCCGCGCATGGCCGGAAAGCTGCTGCAAGACTTCGGCAGCCCAGACGCGATCTTTGGCGCCTCGCTTACCGCGCTGGAATCCAAACGCTTGCCCGCAGCTGTGGCCCAGGCAATCCACACACGCCAGTCACTCAGTGCCGCGTCAAAGGAGTTGGCGCAGGTCCAAGCAGTGGGCTGCCACCTCGTCACTTGGGATGAACCGCACTACCCTGCGCGCCTGCGTGAGATCTACGACCCGCCACCGCTCTTGTATGTCCGCGGAAATGTTGAACTTCTAAGCCGTCATACAATTTCAGTCGTCGGCTCGCGTCGTCCCACCCCTTACGGGAATCAAATGGCTCAGAGGCTGGCAAAGGACTTGGCCAATTGCGGCCTCGTAATCGCGAGCGGGCTGGCGCGGGGAATCGATTCTTGTGCTCATAAAGGCGCGCTGAGCTCCGATGCCGGAGCGACTATTGGAGTCTTGGGTTGTGGTATCGACGTGGTTTATCCCAAGGAGAACAAGAGAATTTTTGAGGAGATCACTCAGCGCGGTGCCATCATCACGGAATTCCCGATGGGAACTTTTCCTGCGCCTCAGAACTTCCCGATTCGGAACCGGATCATAGCCGGTATGTCGACTGGGCGTTCTGGTGGTGGAAGGCGCACAGTACTCCGGGTCGCTGATTACAGCCCGGCTGGCCATGGAATTCGGCCGCGAAGTGTACGGCGTGCCAGGCAACGCGACGCAACCTTCGAGCTTTGGCCCGAATCAGCTTATAAAGCAGGGTGCCAAGCTGGTCACGTCGTGGGAAGATGTGATTGAGGAGCTGCCAACTCCGGTCCGGTCCCAACTTTTGCCTGTCGAAGCGGCAAACTCCGAAGAGCGGGCCAAGCTTGTACACGAGAGTCTGGCCCCGGCAGAGCGCACGCTCTACGATCTATTAACGGAGGACGAATCGCGCCATATAGATGATGTGGTCGAACTTTCCGGCCTGACCTCTTCGGAAGTGCTGGCCGCCCTGTTTGACTTGGAGCTCAAAGGCGTGGTACGTCAGTTACCTGGTAAGCAATTCCTGAGAGTCCTGTTGTAACCTTCCAGGGGATAGCAGGCTAGGATGGGAGTGCGCCAGCGCCTTCGAGCGCTGGTCCGAAAGCTGTTTCACGAGGAACACGATAGAAAATGGCACGCTCGCTCGTAATCGTTGAATCGCCGGCCAAGGCGAAAACAATTAATAAGTATCTCGGCCGCAATTATACGGTCAAGGCTTCCTATGGCCATGTAATGGATTTGCCCCGGAAGACCATCGGTATCCTTCTGCCCGGCGAAGAAAACGGAAAAGGCAAAAAGAAAAAGCGCAAGACCAAGAAGACTAAAGGCGCCGAGGCTGCTCCGGAGAAAAAAGCTCCGAAGCCGGTGACCATTACCGCTAACAATATCTTCGAGCCGACCTATCAAGTCATTCCGGGGAAAATCAAGGTTATCAACGATCTTCGCAAAGCGGCGCGCGGCGCCGACGCCATCTACCTGGCCGGTGACCCTGACCGCGAAGGCGAGGCTATTTGCGCGCACTTGGAAGAAATCCTGAGCAATCCGCGCGAGTACTCAAACCTGAAAGAAGAGGGCGAGGAATCAAAAAACGGCGACGAATTAAAAGAAAACGCCAAGAAAGAGCCGAAGCTCGCTAAAGGAAAATTGGAAGTTCCGCCGATCTACCGCGTGATGTTCAACGAAATCACTCAGAAGGCTATCAAAGCTGCCTTCGAAACGCCGTCGAAGGTAAATGGGAACTTGGTGGACGCGCAGCAGGCTCGTCGTGTTCTGGATCGCATCGTCGGTTACAAAGTTTCCCCGCTTTTGTGGAACAAAGTTCGGCGTGGTCTTTCGGCCGGCCGCGTGCAAACTGTCGCGCTCCGATTGATCGTTGAGCGCGAACAGGAAATTCGCGCATTCGTTCCCAAAGAGTATTGGACCATCCATGCGCTTCTCGGCGCGGACGAACCGCCTTCTTTTGAAGCCAAGCTGATTAAATACAAGGGCGAAGACATTGCAGTCCCGGACGAAGCGGAAGCGCAGCGCGTTCTAGCCGCCGTCCAACATGCGATCTGGCAAGTTGCCAGTGTCGCGCAAAAAGAAAAGCGCCGCTTCGCACCCCCGCCATTCACCACTTCGAAGCTGCAGCAAGCCGGCTACAACCGGCTGCGTTTCACCGCCAAGCGCACCATGATGCTGGCGCAAAGATTGTATGAAGGCGTCGAGCTCGGCTCCGAAGGCTCCGTCGCCCTCATCACCTACATGCGTACAGATTCCGTCAAAGTGTCCAACGACGCGCTGGCTCAGGTCCGCGAGCATATCGGCTCGAGTTATGGCGAAAAATATCTTCCGGAAAAGCCAAATTTCTTCAAGTCGAAGAAAGACGCGCAGGAAGCCCACGAAGCGATTCGTCCCACCGACGTTTCGCGCACTCCGGAAAGCGTGAAGCCCTATCTTGACGAGTCCATGTTCAAGCTCTACCAGATGATCTGGCAGCGTTTCGTCGCATCGCAAATGGTCCCGGCCGTGTTCGACCAGACCACTATCGACGTAGACGCGAATGATTACACCTTCCGTGCCACTGGCTCAGTTCAAAAGTTCGATGGCTACCTCGCCGCCTATCAGGCGGTGAAGGAAGAAGAAGAAAAAGATGACGAAGGCGACGCCGCGGGCAACCGCCTGCCGCCCGTTCGCGAAGGCGATCAGCTGCGCCTGGAAACCATCCGTCCCGAGCAGCATTTCACTGAACCGCCCCCGCGTTACACCGAAGCGACGCTGGTGAAAGAGCTGGAAGAAAAAGGAATTGGCCGGCCTTCTACCTACGCCACGATCATCTCCACTATCGTCGAGCGCGAGTACGTCACCAAAGATCAGGGCCGCTTTACGCCTACGATGCTCGGTGAACGCGTCAGCGTGCTGCTGGTCAAAAGCTTCGAGGATATTTTCGACGTTGGCTTCACCGCCCGCCTCGAAGAAGAGCTCGATGAAATTGAAGAAGGCAAATTGCCTTGGCGCCAGGCGGTAAAGGAATTCTGGGATCCTTTCCTGCTGGATCTTGATAAAGCCTCGGACGAAATGCTTTCTTACAAAGCGGGCATCCCCACCGGACAAAAATGCGAAAAATGCGGTCAGGGTGAATTGCTGGAAAGAATCAGCCGCCACGGTTTTTTCCTGGGATGCGACCGCTATCCGGAATGCGATTTTATTAAGGACCTCTCGCCTGAACTGCCCGCGGACGATGGCGAAGTAAAAATCGAATATTGCGATAACTGCGGCAAGGAAATGGCTATCAAGCGCGGCCGCTTCGGCGTTTTCCTCGCTTGCACCGGCTACCCTGATTGCAAGACGACTCGTCGTCTGGTTAGCGGCACGCGCACGGCACGACAGCCCGACGTACGTCTCGACGAAAAATGCCCGCTCGACGAAGGCCAGCTTCTTCAGCGCCAGGGCCGCTTCGGCGATTTCATCGGCTGCGAGAATTATCCCAAGTGCAAGTACACGCGTCCCATCACGCTCGGCATCAAGTGCCCGAAATGCGGCGAAGGCGAATTCGTTCGTCGCGGCACGGCCAAAGGACGCGGGCGCGGCCGGATATTTTACGGATGCAGCCGCTATCCCGATTGCGACTACACGTCGCCGCACGAACCGCTTAACGAGCCGTGTCCGAAATGCGGCGCTCCGTTTATCGTCGAGAAACGCACCAAGGCCGGCAATTTCCGTTCCTGCGTGAAAGAAGGATGCGACTGGGAAATCGAAGCCCCTTCTGAATCCTCTGGTCCCCCCGTCGGCGCCCCAACCCCCGCAGCTCCCTTCGTGCATCCGCAAGAGCCCCGTACAGAAAACAATCTCGCTCCCGTGAAGTCCTAGCGAAACTCTCGCTTTACTTTAAGCCGGGAACCCGAGCAGCTCCGCGTTACTGGCGCACATTTATGCTTCTCATTCAAAAATAAAATAACCGTAATCTGGTAGTAAGAGTGAAACTGATATATGGAAGTAGTTGAGACACTGGTACAGCGATCTTTTGGGTCATTCTCCCCTTCTGCCGCATCCAATTTGTATACGAATTGCCAGGCCGCGTTCCGCAATCCTAACCGTTTTTAAGGAGTGTTTTACCGATGAGTGAGAAAACCATGAAGCACTATTTATTTGTCAGCGATTTTGACCAAACGCTGACGTTCAACGATTCCGGTTACGTTCTAAGCGAGATCGTCGGCATTCCCACCGACGAATTCGAGCGTAAAGCCGCCGGCATGGCTAAACTCAATCTGGTCCAACAAGGCGCGGAACTCGCTTACCTGCTGCTTCACGATCCTGAATTCAAGTCGCGGGTTCGCAAAGAACACCTCTATGAGGTGGGAAAGCGCATTCGCCTGAAAGACAACATTGCGCTCTTGGACCAAATCCTCGATCGTGGAATCGATGGGTTTCATTTCGATTTTTCGATTGTTTCGGCCGCGCCGGTGGAAGTAATAACTTCCGCGCTGGAAGGAATTATTCCCGCGGATCGTATTTACGGGACGGAATTCCAATACAAACCGTCCGGAGAGATTGATTCGATTTTGCGCGCTCGCGCGGGCTATGGAAAAGTCGCCATACTCGATCAGCTCCAGGCGGACCTGAAGATAGGCCCGGACCACATTATTTACGCCGGCGACGGAAATTCCGATATCCACGTAATGCTGCATGTGAATGCGCGAGACGGCTTCACGATCGCGGTTTCGGAAACCAAGCATGTAGCACATATCGCTCGCCGAACGGTTCTCGGCAACAATGCCATTGTTGTTCTCGTGCCGATTCTCGAAAAAATTGCGGGCTGGCAGCGTCCCCAAATTCGTACGTTCCTGGAGTCCTTTCTGATCCAGGAATGGGATCGAGTGCGTACCGACTGGCTCACGTTGCGGCCTTCTATCCCAGGCGCGGCGCACGCCGCTATTGCCTACTAATACGATCCATTGTCGGCATCGCTTGATCGTTCGCCGGTGGTAAAAGCACCGTACCACTCCGCGCTGAAAGGGTTTGATGCCGTGTGGTTTAAATACCTATTTGCCGATTGGTACAAAAACCCAGCGAACATAAGCCGCCACGTTGGTTCCGCGGGCTTATAATCTTGATACCGGCCGAACGGCCCACATGAAACAGCACATCGAACATTTCATGAAGTACTTGCTGTACGAGCGAAATGCGTCGCCCGCGACGATTCGCAGTTATCGCAACGATCTGAATCTGCTCCACGAATTTCTCACTCCGCCGGGCGAAAAGACCATGTCACTCGGCGAAGTGGACCATCGCATCATCCGCGAATTCGTAAGCTGGCTCTACGACCGCAAACAGCAGAAAGCATCGGTTGCCAGAAAGCTCGCCGCGCTGCGAAGTTTCTTCAAGTTTTGCGTGCGCGAGAAAATCACCAAACAAAATCCTGCGCGCCTGATCAGCACACCCAAAATTCCCAAGCGCGTGCCGCGCGTTCTGACCGCGGAAGAACTGAACAGTTTTCTCGACGGGCTGCCGGGCGGGTCAGCCGGCCGGAAACCAGCACGTCGAAAAAGTCAGACAGCCGATGACGCGATTCTGATTCCATGCCGCGACCGCGCCATTCTTGAATTGCTGTACGCCTCAGGCCTTCGCGTCAGCGAACTCGTAGGTCTCGCCATCGGAAACGTGGACCGCACTGGACAAATACTTCGAGTGCTCGGGAAGGGGCGCAAGGAACGTGTGGTGCCCTACGGCGCAAAAGCCCACCAAGCCCTGGAAGCGTATTTGCCGTTGCGCGCCAAACTCCTGGGGCATCCGCGCACCAAGCCCTGCCCCGAGGCCGTGTTCCTGAATCATCGCGGCGGGCGGCTGACCGGCAAATCCATCCGCCAATTGGTGAAGAGTTACGCGCGGCTGGCCAACGTGAACTGGGATCTGCATCCGCACTCGTTGCGCCACGCGTTTGCTACGCATCTACTTGCCGATGGCGCAGACCTGCGCGCCATCCAGGAGTTGCTCGGCCACGCTTCTCTTACGTCAACTCAGCGATATACGCAAGCGAGTATCGAGCAGCTCATGGCTGTCTACGACAAAGCTCATCCGCACGCTTGATCGCTTCTCGTATTTTTCAGCGCTCTTTAGAATTTTCAAAATTGTTATTTGCGAATCTTCCCGGTATTTTCCCGCGAAATTTACTTTGCTAAATATTTAGGGTGAGGGAAGTTTCGGGGATGAAACCGTCGATGCTATTGGACGAGGGGCGTGCGGGCGGAATCGGCATTTTGGCGCGGTCAACCGGATTGTAAAGCGTGTCGCGCTCTACCGGGTCGCGGCCCGCGGCGCGGATCAGGCGTTCCAGTTCGGCGCGTGTCATGTGTTCCGGGGTGGTTGCGCCGGCGTCGTGATAGATCTTTTCTTCTACAACAGTTCCGTCCAAGTCGTTTGCGCCGAAACGCAGCGCGACTTGCGCGATGCGCGGTGTGAGCATGATCCAATAAGCTTTGATGTGGTCGAAATTATCGAGCAGCAGGCGCGAGCAGGCGATGGCCTTCAAATCGTCGAAGCCGGTGGGATTCGGAATGTGCGAGAGTCCGGTATTCGCCGGGTGAAACGCCAGAGGGATGAAGGCGACGAAGCCGTGCGTTTTGTCCTGCGTGTCGCGAAGCTGGATCAAGTGGTCCACACGCTCTTCGTTGGTTTCGATGTGGCCGTACAGCATGGTGGCATTCGAGCGCAGGCCGATTTCGTGGGCGGTGCGGGCAATTTGCAGCCACATCTGTCCGCTGACTTTGTGGTCGCAAATGATTTTTCGCACGCGCGGATGGAAAATTTCAGCGCCGCCGCCGGGAAGCGAATCCACTCCCGCTTCTTTCATCGCCAGCAGAGTGTCGCGAATGGATTTCTTGGAGATGCGGGCGTAGTAGCCCACCTCCACCATAGTGAACGCTTTCAGATGGACTTGCGGGAAGCGCTGTTTCAGCCCGCGAATTAACTCCAAATAATATTCGAAGGGCAAATCGGGATGCAGGCCGCCGACAATGTGGAATTCCGTAGCTCCTTCGGCCACACCTTGTGCGGCGCGTTGCCAGATTTCGTCGAGCGCGAAGGTGTAGGCCCCAGTGGCGTCGGGCGAGCGTCCGAAAGCGCAAAGCCTGCAATGGGCCACGCAAACGTTGGTGGGATTGATGTGACGGTTGACGTTGAAGTAGGTGACGTTGCCATGACGTCTTTCGCGGACGTAGTTCGCGAGCCAGCCCACCCCGAGCAAATCGTGCGATTGATAGAGTGCTAGGCCGTCGTCAGCGGAGAGGCGCTCGCCGGCGAGAACTTTTTTTGCGATTGGCTCGAGCCGCGCGTCCTGAAACGCGGGGACCGTTTGCGCGCTGAGTTGTAATCCTGTTGCCATTTGACCTTAGTTCATTCCTCTAAATCCGCCCGCCTGCCCTTCATTCCTCTGGGTAAAAAGACGGCCGCTATAAAGCCTGAAACCCGCGAAATCCGCGTCATGGGCGCACGACCGCAGCGCCCCAGAACAATAGGAACAATAAACTAATATAGCCATTCACGGTGAAAAACGCAGCATTCATTTTGCTCAGGTCGTTGGGCTTTACCAGCGAATGTTCGTAGGCCAACAGCGCTGCTACCACGGCAATTCCGGCCCAGGCGAGCCAGCCGAGTTGAAAGCTGAAGGCGAGCCAGGCGAGAAACCCGACCATTACGATGTGCATGGCGCGAGCGATTATCAGGGCTCTCGCGATGCCGAATTTTTTCGGAATGGAGTAAAGACCGGCCGTCTTGTCAAATTCGACGTCCTGGCAGGCATAGAGGACGTCGAAGCCGCCTACCCAGAGCGTGACCGCGGCGCAGAGGATCAGCATGCGCCAGTCAAGCGATCCGCGGATTGCAATCCACGCGGCGGCAGGAGAAATCCCGAGGCAGAGGCCGAGAACGAAGTGAGACCAGGAAGTGAAGCGTTTGGTGTAGGAGTAGAAAAATAAAATCGCGAGCGCGACGGGAGAAAGTTTTAAGGCGAGCGGATTGAGCTGCCACGCGGCGATGACGAGAAGGGCTGAGGCAATCAAAGTGAAAACCCAGGCGAAGCCGACGGAAAGTTCACCTTTCGGCAGGGCGCGATTGGCGGTGCGGGGATTGCGCGCGTCGTATTTCAGGTCGGTGATGCGGTTCATGGTCATAGCGGCGGAACGCGCGCCAACCATGGCGACGATAATCCAAAGAATTTGGCGCCAACTGGGAAGGCCGCCGGTGGCCCGGGCGGCCAGTAGCGCGCCTACCAGGGCGAAGGGGAGGGCGAAGACGGAGTGCTCGAATTTGATCATCTCCAGGACGGTCTGGACGCGGCTCTTTGTCATCGCAAAATCCGCCAAATTGCGAAATTGCTAATGTGTGTTCTGGCCTCGGTTAGAAGTTTTTCCGTCGTTTGTTTTCTAGGAGTTAGGTCAAATTCTACTTGTGAGCCACTTTCGGTTAGAAATGGGCTAAACCAGCTGCAAATTTGTGCTGAAATTTCGAATTTTTCGATCCCGATAGCGGGTCTTTTTTCCCTCGGGGTACAGAGGGGAGACTCTCCAATCCGTGGGGCAAGCGCTGGAAGCGCGGGCATGATCCTGGCTGGATCGTGGCCGCTACATCCCAACCGTCCTTCGTCAATTTTGTCGAAAATAATCACAATTGACGCTAGCACTTCGGTTGGTGAGATTCAAGGATCTGTGTGTGTGGATGTCAAACCTCGTTAGAAATGTCCCCGTGATTGCCTCATTAGAAATGTCCCCTTAAGTTGGATTCGAATTGGTGGCAGCAGGGAGCGCTTCCGCTGCGCCCGACCGCGCCGCACAA